>Ga0209284_10004697_pt1 | contig 14992 bp, 15 predicted proteins | sample FRY03_FD_187211 | JGI IMG/M metagenome (GOLD analysis project Ga0209284, IMG submission 187211) | Freshwater microbial communities from Lake Fryxell liftoff mats and glacier meltwater in Antarctica - FRY-03 (SPAdes) (version 2) | ecosystem: Environmental > Aquatic > Freshwater > Ice > Glacier... | reverse complement strand
CCTCTCAATGTTTCATTTCATCTGGAAACCGTGACCGGGTGAGAACAACACGGGGCGCTCAACCGCTCATTTCGATTGTCATTCCCGTATTCAATGGAGAAAATTACTTACGAGACTTAATCGAATCGATTCAGAGACAAACCCACACAAACCTCGAGATAATTTTTACAGAAGGGGGTGGCACAGACTCGTCCCAGAAAATCATCGCGGGATACGCCAACGCTGATCCTCGAATCAAATTGATTCCGACTGAAAAGCAAATAACTGCAGCCGAGAATTGGACCAAGGCCACCCGGGCAGCTTCCGCGGATTACATCAAACTTGTCTGCCAGGACGACTTCCTCACCCCCGACTCGATTGAAAAACAGCTCCAAGACCTCATTAACTTTCCGAATGCGGTAATGGCAGTCTCGCAGCGCCTTGTCGTTGATCGCAATCGCAAAGTCCTCCTTGCCAAGCATGGTTTGGCCGGTGTCAAGGGGAAAGAAATTGAAGGTTCACGAATAATCAAAATCTGTTATTCCAGGGGCACAAATGTGATTGGAGAACCAGTCGCGGTTCTGTTCCGGCGCTCACCACTGCTGGCCGCCATGCCCTGGTCTGACCACAACCCGCTCATGCTGGACCTAAACACTTATCAAAAAGTTGCGCCGTTCGGAACAGTTGTCACTAGGCATGAGTCGCTCGGGGCTTTTCGAGTGAGCGCCAGTTCCTGGTCTACCCACCTTGCAAAATTCCAACTTGACCAAACCAAGCAATGGCAGCGAGCTTACGCCCAGGAAAACCGCGCCACCAAAGTCAGTCGCGCTCGAGCGGCTGTCGGCCGCCACCTACAGGTGAGTCTGCGTCGGACGGGCTACGCGCTACTCAAAGCCAAAGGTAATCTTTAGGAACGGGGCACTCGAAGGCAGGCTATGCCAATTTTCTTCATCCTTCAGATAGAATGCAAAGGTGATTTCGGAAGCAAAACCTAACACAACTGATTCATCCACTTTGAACGTCAGTGTCGTGATTCCAGTGTACTCAGGCGAAGACACGCTTCCTGCCCTGGTGCACGAATTTGAGCAGTACACATCGCCAACAAAAACTGCTCTGGGCCACAGCTTTGTGGTCAATGAGGTTTTCCTGGTCTGGGACCGAGGCCCTCGAGGCACCGACCAGACGATGCGTGATCTTGCCAGGGCGTTCGCTTGGGTGAAACCTATCTGGCTCAGCCGCAACTTCGGCCAGCACGCAGCGACCCTTGCCGGAATGACCTCATCCGGTGGGGACTGGATTGTGACTATGGACGAAGACGGACAACACGACCCAGCCTTCATCGCCGACATGATTGACACCGCGTACACCAACCAAGCGCAAGTAGTTTACGCGAGTCCACGAACCCGAGCACCGCACTCAAAGGTTCGGAACCTTTCTTCAAAATTTGCCAAACGACTATTTGCTGGAGTGCTTTCCGGCGATGGATTTGCCGAGTTCAACAGTTACCGCCTTATTTTGGGTGAAGTTGGCCGTAGCGTCGCCGCCTACACTGGGGCCGGCGTCTACCTTGATGTCGCTTTGAGCTGGGTCGTGGCAGACGTGACCACCTGTCCAGTCATTGCGCGCAAAGAAGGCCGACCAGCGACCAACTACAACTATCGCAAACTTGCCCAACACTTTGGGCGACTGATAGTGTCCAGTGGGACCCGGCCACTTCTCCTCGTTTTTTGGCTTGGGCTCTTTTTTATGGTGGGTGGTGGGCTTGGCAGTCTATTCATAGTTTACCAGCGAGTAACCGGAGCACTACTGGCCTCCGGTTGGGCTTCCACGCTCGTTGTGCTCATGTTGATTGGAGGTTCAATCCTGCTTAGCCTTGGGGTTATAGCTCAATATGTGGGCGCAGCTACGAACATGTCACTCGGTAAACCTCTCTACGTGGTAGTCGGGGATCCTAAAAGAACTTTTGATTCGAAAGCACACGAAGACTCGTGAGCTCCAACCATGTGTGGATTATTGGAGCAGGAGGACTACTCGGCAGTGCCCTCACCCTCGAATTGAGCGGGGACGAGCGTTTCACAATGTTGCCGAATCAAACAATTACATGGGCCGACGTGAATCAAGTCACTCAAGTTTTTGAGCGAAGCTTCCAACAACTCATGATTCAAGCAGCTACAGCCCCTTGGACCGTCATCTGGGCGGCCGGCCACGCTTCAACATCCAACACACGGGATGAAACGGCACAGGAACTCGAAACCCTTCAAATACTGATTGACGTGATTAATCAGAATGGCATAAACGGTCAGGGAACTTTTTTTCTGACTTCGAGTGTGGGCGGCGTCTACGCAGGATCGCAGCACCCACCGTTTACCATCGATACCGATCCCAATCCGTTGAGTGCTTACGGTGAACTGAAACTTGCCCAAGAAAATTTAGTGAAAGAGCAACTCACCCGCACTTGTCGAGTAGTAGTTGGGCGGATCAGCAATCTCTACGGTCCAGGCCAAGATATTTCTAAGCTTCAGGGGGTAATCTCGCAGCTTGCAGTCTCCGCATTGACAAAAAAGCCACTTAGAATTTTTGTCCCTCTCGACACCATGCGGGACTATATTTACGTCGAAGATGCTGCTAAAACGATTATCCGCCTTCTTCTCTGTACTTCCAAGACTCTTTCAACTCACATAGTTGCTTCTGGCCTTTCTGTGAGCCTTGGATACGTGATTCAGGTCGCCCAGGTAATTTTCCGCACTCGAATTCCACTGTCGGTTGGTTCTCACTCAAGTGCTGCCGCTCAAGCTCGCGATCTCAGAATCACACCAACCGCCTCTCCTGAGAACTTTGCGGCCACCACCCTTCCCGTCGGAATCAAGAACGTCTATCTGGATATTCTTCACCAGAGACAAGAAGCCCGACCGCGGAGCCCCGGTCCAGCACCTGCTCGAATGGGCTCCTGAGTCCCAATGCGGTTGCTCACCTTGCTTCGCGGAATCTCGTGACTGGGACTCATTGGGGGCAAGGTTATGCCACCATCCCAACGTTTTTCTGCCAGGAAATTTGGGCTGCTAAATCCCACGGGGCGCCGTCTACGATGCAATCCCGCAGGCTTTTCCAGACTCAACCCCGGGTATTCTCGCCATCCGAATTGCGGCAACGTTGTTCTCAGCCTGACATAGCCCGCTAGTCCCGCTGCGCTGCGAGGTGCCTCACTTAAAGTTGCCCGCTTCGGACATTCGGTGTCTCAAATCAAAAAGGCCGCGTGCAAAGGTTAGCTGGCGTCGTTTTTGTACACCCCTGTGTGGCTGTTGGGCAATGATTTTCGGTGTTGGGCGTCTAGTCGCAGGGCGGGTGTTCTGGCAAGGCTGGTGAGTTTCTGTTGGACTCGGTCAACGTTGGGGGGGGCAGAGCCGTGGGGTTAAGAGCAGTCGCCGGTTGAGGCGGTCCTGTTTGTGATCTTGGCTGAGGACCCGGCTGGCTAGGAAACAATCGAGGGGTGTTTGGGGAGCATCACACACTCGGCGACGTTTCCCCTTTCGTATAGTGGTGAACCCGATGGGTCTATTCGTGGGGAGGAGATGGTTCATCTGGTCTTTGATTAAATGCCAAAGTTGACCGAGTAGCGCTAACGCTTCCGGGGTGTGATAGCGCAAGTAGTAGGCGTATTTTCGGAGTACGTGACTGTTTTTCGACTCGACGGTTGCTGGACCGTTTTTCTTCTCAGGCCTCAACCGGGAGAAGTAAATGTCGCGCTCGGCGGCCCAGGACACCAGTCCCTAGTCGATGAACTTGGAACCATTACCCAAATCCATCCCTGATTTCGAAAGGAATCATCTCAACGGCGTGACGTTTGAGAATATGGGTGCTACTGCCTGCGCTGTGGGCGTGGACCCAACCGGTGAACATGTCAGTCATGTACAGGCTACGAAGAAACTCACCTTTCAGGCTCGGCGCGCAGTGGGCGAGCGTATCCACTTCGAAAAACCCTGGTGCTGCTTCGACTTCGTCGCCTGCTATGGGGTCTGGATGGTGGAGCGCAACAGTGGTTACAGTGCTGTCCTGAAGAGACCGTGGAGGGCATCCTTGGACCTTGTTGCCATAAATACGGTCAATCGTCGCGGCACTAACCGCTCCTCGCTCAGAGTTCAGACCGGACCGTGTCCCTGAAGCGTCGCCTGCTCGGCACGAGTTCCCGCGGCTTCCCCAGGCATCGAGAAGAAATGGCATCGATTTGGCGAGGTATTTTCCGCATTTACCACCGGGTACTGCCCAAACGGCTTGCGAAACTTTGATCGCGTTGGAGGAATACTTCCCTGCCCGGGGTTTCATATTCGTGACCGGTCGGGCGCCTGCGGGCTTTATCCCTGGACCGACTCATAACCTCACACAATCCAGCCAGCATGGTTGATTTACCCGAACGGGCCACCTCCTTATAGGCCATCGCATATTTCCGTATCGTTTGTGTTCGAGCGCTCACTGACAGTTCCTTTTCCACAGCGGAAGGGCCGCATCATCACGCCCGCAGTCCTAGGTGAGGCTTCGGCACCCTTACTCCGGCAAAAGACGTGAGGCACGTCGTGCTGTTGCATGACTCGCTCCTCGTTGCTAAAGTGTGAGAGTCTGCTTATCACGTTGGGCCACGGTAAGATTGTGTTAATGTACTAGTTTCCTCCGAACGAGCCCCGTCCTCTGAAGGTTGTTAAAGTGATTGTTCATGTGATGGGATTTCGGCGGTCGGGTTCGAGCGCCTTGGTTGACGCTCTGGTCGACCAAGGTCAAGCGGTGGGGCTCTCGGGTGGCTATCCGGATGAAACCGCGCTTTTCTCACCGGGGCGCCCTCACTCCCCGCTACGGTACTTCCGACAGTACCCACAGGAGTTGGACCTACCCGGACTGCTGGCGCTCATCACAGAGGGAAGAGTTGGCCTGGACCAATCTGAACATAGAGGCCTGATTGAGACTTTCGTAAGCAGCGGCGTGTCGAAGAATCGTACCGTCAACAGCGGCAACTTCCCGGGAATCACGTATGAGAGGTTCGAACAGGTTGCGAAAGATGGCGAGGACGTCTTAGCCGCAATTGGTTTGGGCAATCCTGGGCCATATTTCAGCCTTGTCGAGAGCCTCATCGCTAGTTCCTTTGCGGACACGACACTTTTAGTCCTCAACAACGATCCGCCCGCGAGGCATTTCTGGGGCGCGAACATTGTGAGGAGTGCCAAGGTTATGGCGGTCACTCGTGACATCCGCGGGATAATTCCTGACCGTCTCGCTCGGGACTCCTTGCGGGGTGAACTCGAGAGACAGAAGGGAATGAGGAGACTAATTTATGTCGCAGTTACGACTATTCGTTTACAACGCCTGGCCACCTCGTTCCTTCATCGTGGCGTTGAGACAGTATCGTTTGAGGAATTCATGTTCTCCAGTGACGTCCGCAAGGAAGTGATGGGAAACTTTGGGTTCCACTATCTGAAACCGAGAGAGAAACTGTTCAGAGCTCCGCCAGCACTCAAGGAGATTGGAAACTTGGTACCTCCTCTGCCAATTGGCGATCACATAGCCTGGAATGCAGGTCGAATTCTTGCTCTTCTCGCGCCCCGCCCCCGCCGGAAGCTGGGTTCCAATTTATTCCGCCAGCGCGGACTAATTGAGGTCCCATGGAAGTCTAGGGTTTTGAAAAAAATGAAACTTGAGGGTATCCTCTGACCAAATAAGAGGAGGAGGGCTGAAGCAACAGCAGCTGGTTTGGCGGAGGTAGGCAACACACCTCAAAGCGCCTTCACAGATTTTAGGGGAAGAACTGTATGCGGCTGCAGCCTAGCCCGCGACGCTCATCATTCGAAGTGACTGGTCGCATAAGCTAATGAAGCCGCCCCGTCTCTGCCATCAGCAGTTGCCCCCCCTCCTGCGGGCCTCATTTTTGGCACCGCACAATGTACCTCGGGGAGAGCCTTAAAACTCGGAGCTCCAGAAATCAGCTCCGCCCCCGAAAACCCAGGGTTCTCAAGACCAATCGCGCAAGTGTGAGGATCCGATAAACCCCGTGACGCAAAGGCATTGTTCCCAGTTTGCTTTTCCAATAGATCCCGCTGGCAACCAAGCCCAGATCGAGAAGGGCGTCTGTACGGACAAACCTTGCAAACGCGCCAGTTACGATGATGTCCGACCAGCGAAATCGGTGATGGCCCCCGTAGAGGTTGACCGCGTAAGCCCAACTCAACCAAGTGTCGCCACGGAAGTCTGAAGCGCGGTAAAGATTGAAGTTTCCTAAGCTCCGCGGAAGGGAATGAAAACTGGCCTCATCGTTCGTGTCTAGTGCGAACTTCATGCGCTGATCTGCAACCCGCACGTGGTGCGTCTCGACGAAACGCCTCGTGAAGGAGAAAAAGTTTTCCCTCGTGTCCCAACTGTTTTGGCTCAACGTGGAGTTCAAACCCGCCGATGCGACTGTCCAGTCTGAGCTTCTCAAGGCAGCGGTAATGCTGATGTCCGGAGACGCCTTCAGCCATGAATCGTCGTCAAATCTGAGGATAAAGTCGAATTTCGACAGCCTCGGCTCCGCGAAGAAGTTTGTCGTCCAGTGACACATGTCGAGATAACCAATGCGACCTTTCCCGAATCGTTTCGCATATTGATTTTTCCTCGCATAAAACATTTCAGATTTTTCAAAGCGCGGGGACGGTATCGATGTAGGAATAACAACAACATTTTGCCCAGCGTCGCCAAGCCGAGCAAGTGCACTTTCTGACAAAGAACCCGGGAAATAGTAGGCAAATATTGGGGCTCTGCGAGCAAGCTCACTATGGAAAATAAATTCTTGGATTGTTTCAATTGCCATCTCTAGGCGCGCAACTAGCACTACAAAGGCCAGGCTCTGTTCGGTTTTTTCTAAAATCTAGTTTGTCCTCTCCCCGCCCGGAAGCAACAACCGGAGTGATGGTTCAAACCAATATAGTCGCAACGAATTTGTAGGTCTAATCGAACCAAAGTGGGCCGTTGCGCTCTCCGAGCATTTTGCTGATTTTCGCGCGCACCGCCCCGATCCATCTTGCAGTCTGCGGTGATAATCCCCTCGGACAGCAAGCAAGCCGCGACCAACTTTGATGGCCGCGACGGGGTATTCGAGGGTTCGGCGACAGTCTGGGATGCGAGTGCGAGAGCCTCACTGACAGGCATATCGACCCTTGGCCAGATTAGCCGACAGGGTGCACGCATCTAGGAAAATATAGGGAAATCTGAGGAAGAGGTACTCAATCCAGAGCGAGAGAAGGGGACTGATGCAGGTTTAGGTGACACCTGAGGTCGCTAACCCGGAGGGTTGGCTGGAAGGATGTTCACCATGCCTAACACTTATCCAAGTGAGTTCCGTCGCGACGTTGTCCAAGTCGCGAGGAACCGTGAGCCAGGCGTCAGCCCGGAGAAGATTGCCCATGATATTGGGATTCACCCGATCACATCGTCGACCTGGTTGAAAAAAGTCGACATCGACGACGGTGTCCGACCTAGTGTCACCTCACCTGAGTCTGCTGAGCTTCGGGAAGCCAACAAACGTATTCGTTTGTTGGCGCAAGAAGCGGAAGTGTTGGAACGTGCCCTGGCCTATGTATCGCAGGGCAGTCTCCCGGGAAAAGGTTCTACCCGCTCGTAAGCGAGCTTGCTGCTGATGGGATTCCCGTCGCGGTGTCGTGTCGGGTATTAAAGCCTGCCAAGGCCCCATATCACCGGTGGTTGCGTGAACCAGTCGGTCCAGCAGAGACACTCCGGAGGAAACGAGTTACTGCCCTCCGGGAAGCCCATGCGGATGATGCCGAGTCTGGCTATCGGCTGTTAGCTGACGAAGCCAGACAAACGGGCTTCCCGATGGCGGATCGGACCTCCGGTGTGTGACGACCTCTTGCAACGAAACTTCACCGCGGCAAGCGCGGACTTGTTATGGCTTGTCGACATCACGGAGCATGGGGCCAAAGCGGAAAAACTTTACCTTTGCGCCATCAAAGACGCGTCCTCTAGGCGCATCGTTGGCTACTCGCTGTCAGACCGGATGAAAGCCCGCCTCGCTGTTGACGCGGTTCATAACGCCATCGCCAGGCGCGGGAATGTGAGTGGGTGCATCGTTCACTCGGACAGAGGTAGTCAATTTCGAAGCACAAAATTCATCACTGCCCTGAGCCATCACGCGCTGGTCGGTTTTATGGGGAGAGTGGGTGCTGCCGGGGATAACGCCGCGATGGAATCGTTCTTCGCGCTCATGCAAAAAACGTTCTCAACCGGCGTTCCTGGGCCACCCGTGAGGAACTGAGATCAGCGATTGTGTGGTGGATTGAACCGACGTATTCATCGCAAACGCCGCCAGGCAGCACTCGGCTGTTTGACGCCGATTGAATTCGAGACCATGATGGCAACACCGGCCGCCCTGGCCGCGTGACTAAAACTGTCACCAAGACCTGCATCAGCCCCAAGCACTCCCCTGCGCAGTTCAAATCTACGTTCTATGCTGTGATCTTGGGATGGTGTCGAAAAGTCCTGCAAATAGATGTCCTGTTAGTTTCAGCTCAGATCGAGATTTGCCATTGGTCATCACCGGTTCATTTACCGAGTTGTATTCCGCCGAAAATAGTTGAAGAGCGGTTCAGTACTGCGAACAAGTTTCCAAAAAGGTCGGCTGGAATGAAATAACCAAAAATGTGCCTACCTCCCAGAAGTGGGCCCGGGGCAATAACTGAAAGTTTCACCAAAATGTTCGTCAGCCCCTGGGTCATAGGACCATTCCTCCCCGTCGACACAAAGTATGTGCGTCCCGGGACGTTTTCTCGGTTGTCCTGACATGCATTTTCAAAAAAGCCCGGAGGTTCCGCCACAAACTTTATCTGCACCCTAAACTAAGAAGCGTGACTCTATTCTTAAAAGTGCCATCTCACGAGACTTTAGACGAAAATCAGGGGGTCGCTAACGGCTCATCGATAGCCCAAACCGCCAGGTCGCGGTATTGACTTTGTGAAACAACCTCTGATTGTCGAACTTTTTGGCCCAGGCGGGTCGGGGAAGAGCAGTATCGCTCCAGAAATCTCTGCCCGTCTGGGAGCAAAGGGGCTGATTGTGGAACATCGATTTCAAAAGGTCTCATGGACAGGACTATTTCTTAAACCGTGGGGAACCGTATCGACTCTCGTAAAATTAATGCTTATCTACTCGCGGCTGAGGAACGATTTCATCATCCCCCGAGACTTTGCTGGGAAAAATGGCTTCCGCGCATACTTGCTATTGACCCGGGTGCAAAACTACATGAGGAGGATGAGCATCGTTTGGGCCAAGGCCCCCGATATCTTCCTGATTGAACAAGGTGAGGTTTTTTTTCAGATCGATGGAGCCCTCTACTCAAAGAATCCGTCCTGCACTCTTCCCTTGCGTTCTGAGGCCGTTATCGTATTTGAGATTTCTGAGGCTGAGGTCGTCTCGAGACTGCATAGTCGCGGCCTCAGAAAAGGGCCGGAGTCAAGGGCAATCGCGGGAGATCCCGAGTTTCGGAACCAGTATCTCGCAAGCTTCGAGAACGCTACGATGGGGGCACGGCAAAAGGTCCGAGCACTTACGGTGGACGGTTCGCGCCCTCTCGAAGAGTCAGCGTCGGAGATATGCGATTACCTCTCGAGCATTCTCGATAGTAGGAGGCCTGGCGAAAACCTTTCGCGCCGGAGGCCCCCGACGTAGTCCCCAAGAGCAGTTTTGGGTCACACAGAGGCTTTTGATTCAGTGCTCCCAAAACTGATTGTCACCGGTGCAACACGTCAAAATGCACTAGCGAAGGCCAGTCGAGCCTCTCAGAATTTGGACTTACGGGCACCCCACCGTGATTCCTTTCCATAGAGTGGTAGTCACCGAACCAAGCTTCGCGGCACACGACTCCACTCACTTCCTGGTCCATACGAACTGGATTGAATCCGAAGTTTCCTCCAACATTGAACGATCGAACGGAGCAAGTTAGGAAGGTCTACATGCACAGGATCCCTATCGCACTGTTGTCGTCGAGGTTGGGGGACGTCGGCTAACGGTTGGTGTGCCCGCCGGCATATTTGCGGCTGGTGAGCACGTAAGCTTGGTGAAACCACCGCGACGGCGGTCTTCGGCGGATATCGCCAGCACCAGAGCTGGAAGCATCACGGCGCCCATGCAGGCCACGGTTATAGCTGAGAAAGTTCAGGTCCGGTACTCGCTGATGCCCAGAGACATAGTTTGTGTTCTCGAAGCAATGAAGATGGAACAGCCGACTGTAACCTCGTTTGAGAGCGTTGTGAGTTCTCTCTGCGTTCAAGGGGGAGATGCAAGCGGCGGGGCCACCTTCTAGTCGTGATTTCCTGACGAATTAGATCTCGGAGATACGTTCGTGCCAAAGCGAGCATTGGATTGTCACACCTAGTGATTGGTGAGGTGGAAACTCTCCCTGGGGTGGGGGGCGCGATTTCGAGCACAAGCGCAAACCCCATCTGCCCGCCCCGAGGACCTGCCACAAAGAGTTTCCAGTTACTTCGCAACCCAATAATCCCTACCTTTTTAAGCCTTAACCGAACGGTTTGGAGCAAATTTTTTTAGATTATTGATGATTATTTGGGAAAGCCGTGCGGCTTTGCCGTAAAGCCTTAGCGGCGTACCCAAGACTGCGACGGCTTTGTAATCGACAAACTTGGTTTGGGGAGTGCGCCACTTTTTTCCGTACAGAAAGCGACAAAGGGCTTCTGAGTGACATGGCATCCACAAGGCAAGATCTGAACGATATTCGAGCGGGAAGACAAGCGCGTTAGGCACCCTCAGACTCAAGAGCCCGAAGTGCGGGAGCCCGGAAAAATTCCACCTGTCGACAATTGAGTGGGTCTCCGTCCGATACCCGTGCACGGCTATCGGCACCTCCGGCACAGCTGTTGCACGAAACTCGATAAAAGGCGACCTTAAGTCGTATATCAAGATTTCAAACGACCGAGAGTTAGAAATTTTGCCAACAAGCTCATCGAAACGTCGGCGATCAATGAAAAAGTCTAGGTCATCGTCGCCTTCAATCAAACTACCGTTTCGCGTGTAGCCCAGAAGGCTCCCAAAAAAAGGAAACAAAGGCAGATCTGGCAGGAGGTAGTCCGTCACTGCGGCCATAGCACTGTTAAGTGACTCCGATGAAAGCGCAGTTTTCATTTCTTTTGTCTTCCCCCGCGTTTAGTCATTGCTGGCTCGAACATTTTGCTTGGTGCACCGGAGAGAGCAGCGGGAGCCAAAAATGTGTGACGTGTATGAAATAGGTAGGCCAAGGGGATCAACAATACTGCAATGAGGAGACGCGCAGGAAGTGGCTCCAAATCAGCAAAATCCACAAAGAGGATTAGCAACCCACTAGTTACGACTATGTTGGCGGACGAACCGAATAGGTAGCTGCCGTAGCCTGCGAGGGATAGTTTGACTCTAAACACCCGACGTGCGTAGACAAGATAATTGCACGAGTACACGAGGAACGCCGAGAAATAGAATGTAGCCCAGTAAGGGAACCACCAGAGCAACTCCAGAGAGATAGCAAAGACTGATATTCCAAAGACTGCCAGCCCTAATCCGTGCATTACAAATTTCAGGCCCCGCGGAGCGAGCCTGTTCACTAGCTTAGTGAGCCGAAGAATAATGTTGCTTCACTCCAAATTTTACTCTCGTAAATCGAGAGCTACAGATCATGGGTAGCCGATGCTGTTACTCTTTTAGCCTAATGGGTTCTTGGGCCTTACGCACCATGGTCGACAGCCGTTTTGAGGTCCCGGGCAGCGACTAGATTTTGGGTTGCGTGAACAGCAATATTTTCCCTAGAGGAGGCAATCTTGAAACCCCGCATAACCGAAATCAGCGGGTCACGCCAAGCTTGGAGGTATGTGCTTTTTTCTCTCCTTTGGGGATGGGTCGTATGGGCGATTGTTCAAGAATTTTTTGACCCGATGACCGGTGACTTTACACACGAGATTTACTTCGGTCAGCGAGTATTGCTCGGGGACTTGCCTTGGACCGATGAGTACTTCGACAAGCTTCCTGCCTCTCAAATTTTCATGGCGTTACCCTCTCTTCTGGGGGGAATAACTGCTTGGAGAGTAATCTCTCTGACCGCTTCAGCCCTAACGGCGGCGATTATTCTCTGGCGGCTCCCTGTGATTCTTGCCCACGAGATGGGACTTTCTGCCCGGAGAGGCTGGAGTTCGTCCCACTTGATGGTCGTTCTGTACTTCACGATGATGACTGCTATCCCAGGAGGCTTCACGTCGATGAACTCGATTTCTGCGAGCCTCACAATGGGCGCGAGTGTCGCGCTCTATTCGGACCGATACGAAACGCCATCAAGAGTCTCATGGAACACACTGGCTTTTTCAGGCTTGGCCCTAGCCCTAGCAATTTCTCTGAGGCCCTATTTCTTTCCGGTCTTTCTTGTCCTTGCAGTCTGGGTAGGGTTTTCCTCTTCTAGGGGAAGGTCTTGGTCTCTCCGGAACATAGCTAGCAATCCGGGTGTGGGTGTCTTCTTATGGACTGGCGCAGGTGGCCTGCTCATGAATGTGGGTCCTTACCTTTTTTTGGGCGAATTTCCCGCGTTTCTCGATGGAATTTCGGCCGTTGGCGGGGCGACTCGGCCAGATTTCACCCTGAAAGCCGCTCTCTTCCTGACCCTCTCGGCTCTTTTCGCCCTGGTTACAGGGATTTACTTTTCGAGCCGAAGAAAATATCCACTGGGTACTTTTTTTTCTCTGAGTGTCGTGGCACTGACGGCAATAATCTCGTCACAACATTTTTGGAACCATTACGTGGCTTTTTACGCTTGGTATTTTGCAGGAATAGTTGCGTTGATGCTAACAATATGGTCGAGTAAGTTGAAGTCTCCAGCGGAGGCATTAGGGTCGAAATGGTCCCGGAAAAGAGCGGTTTTGGCCGCCTCATTGCTAGTTTCTGTCGGCTCAGCAGCCGCACTCCAAGGCGCCCTCTTCAGGGAACCTCCGCCCTCAAGAGCCTTTGACTACGTCACAAACGTAACCTGGCTTAACCAACATTATGGACGAGCGAACGTTTCGTTTATTGCTCCGCGAGAAATGCACGCGCATTGGGTGTTTTCTGAGTCGAGAGTAGGTTTGCCCGGCGGACAGGCACTCAGCGCGATAAAGGATGGGAATTGGGAAAGCAAACAGCAGTTCGCATCTTTTAAACTGCCGAGGAATGTAGAAGAATATTGCTCAATAATCCAGGCTTCTGGCGTACGTTTTGTCCTCGTCCGTTCGTACCACCTGCCCGAGTCGTGTTTCACAAGCCCCGCCGGCGAAAATTGGACAAAACTTAGCGTGCAGACTGGCCCCGGCTGGAGTGGGGATGTGGACGTGTGGGAAAATCCCCAATGGGGTTAGCTCTCTATTGCCGGGCCACCCTGGTCGGGTCAAGACTTTGCAGTGACCGCAGCGAGGCGCAGAGCTCACTGCCATGTTGCATACTCTAAAACTAGGTCTTTTTGCAGGGCTCAACGGCCAAGGCGTCCATGGACTCTTGTCGGTAACCTAAGCTTCCTATCTCACAGATTGGGCTCAAGCCTTAGTTTTCCGGAATTGCTGCTCGAGTTTCTTACGATGGGACAATTCGCAGACGGTAAACTTTGGCTAGACGCCAATCTCGGGGCATTGACCAGAACCATATTCCGTGTCCAGCGATCCGGAGGCTTATAGCGCTACTGGGCTCCCGGTACGAGAAAACTTTGGCGGGCCTGGTCTGCAAGGGGGCTGACTTGGCTGAGTATTAGACTTGCCCAGTCAAATGTCGCTGCACGACAACCATGAGGTTAGTGAAAAATGTTGGCGAACAAGCAGTTTTATCGAAAAGAGTCTCTCAAGTGCTCAGTTTTCGTAACTGGGTCCGGTTACAGTGGCTCCGGGTTCGTCTTGGATTTCCTGAGGGAGCAGGAATCCGTCTATATCCTGCCCTTCAGGCCTTTTAGGTATGCGTGCGGAGATCGTCGCACATACTTGCATAATGAGATTTGTGAGCTTTTCTCCGAGAAAAACTCCACAACAGCTCGAGCCCTCGCAAGAGAAATCTGCGCCCGACTTGAACAAGTGGCAAGCTCAGGTCCTCAGATACTGGCCCCAGCAGCACTTCAATCGTTCAGACGCGCGAAACGCGCTATTTCTCTCGTGTCGCGCCGAGGTAAGGCCTTCTGGAATCCGGAAATACAGTCTCTACCTCAGCCAGGAGGCGCCCTAGTCAAAGATTTTGAGATCTTTCGTGAGATTGCCGAGGACGAAGACCGGACGGATTCTCTCAGCGTAGCCGAGACCTTGGCGGGCCTTTATCGAGGAAAAGTCTGGGACGGTGACTGGGTGGAGCACATCCAAGACATCATTGCGATCGACAAGAGCGTTCCAACCAACCCTCAGCTGATTCTCTCACTTCTCGAGATGGCGAGTCCGGCAAAAATCATCCTGGTAATTAGAAACCCTCTCGACCAATTTGCCGACTTCTTTCGCTGCGAAGTCCGCTCGCAAAAGGAGCAACTCCGTTTTTTTTCTCAGCTGGAGGGCTGGATGAACGATAGAGCTACGTTTAATCAGAGCATGACGAACCTTGCCAAAAGGTATCCAAGCCAAGTGGCCATCGTAGACTTTGATTCCCTCGTTCTGCATCATGAGAAATCCCTCTCTATTTTGGCTGAGTGGATTGGCTTTACTCCAACATTTTTTCCATACAGAAACTTCGACTTACGAAGGTCGGCGGCCAACGTTGGGATCCAGTATGAATTTATGCCCTTGAGAGATCGGGTGCTCCGGCACGATGTCGTGGAAACATACCTTGCCGCAAGGGAGGTTGCGCTTGCCAGCTGAAGCGATCAAGGACTAGCTGGAAACCCAAATTTGTTGTCGACCAAACCTGTGCATCCGCCATAAACGTGCGAGTGGGATAGAGGGTCCGCAGTCAATTTTCATAAACCGCACACCAAATCAGGGGGTCACGAGATCAAAACTTGTGGGGAGGGGGTGCGGCC
>Ga0209284_10004696_pt1 | contig 14993 bp, 10 predicted proteins | sample FRY03_FD_187211 | JGI IMG/M metagenome (GOLD analysis project Ga0209284, IMG submission 187211) | Freshwater microbial communities from Lake Fryxell liftoff mats and glacier meltwater in Antarctica - FRY-03 (SPAdes) (version 2) | ecosystem: Environmental > Aquatic > Freshwater > Ice > Glacier... | reverse complement strand
CAATTGGATTTTTCATAGTCATTACATGATTCCAAATTTTTTAAATGCTTCTACCGTACTCATTCCATTTTCCAAGGCCTCTCTAACATGTTGTTCTCCCCGTGCTTTTTTAATAGCTCCTTCAAAGGCTTCTGCTTCTATTTCCTGAGGGATAATTAAGACACCATCTCGATCGCCATATACAATGTCCCCAGGATTTACCTTAACGCCATTAAATTCAATGGGTACACGGTAATCAATTACTTTTCCTCTTGGCCCTTGATCTTGAGCGTAGGTACCTAATGAAAATGTAGGGAAATTTAAATTTTCAATTTCATCAGTGTCTCTGGAACATCCATCTAAGACGGCACCAGCGGCTCCTAGTTTAACTGCACGCAGACTCATAAGTCCACCCCAAAGGGCATACCTTGGCGAGGATCCTGAACATATATACACTTCATTTGGCTTTAAACTATCCAATGCTTCAAACATAATTCCAAAAGGCTTGCTCATTAAGGCGTTTTGTGAGCCAATTACCTGTTCTGCATATACATCTGCTTCCAAGACCGGCATTGCTCTGCCAATAACAACCATATCATTACTTACAGGTTTTATATTTGGCGAGATAAATTGGTGAAGGTATCCCAACTTATCTAATACATCACCGACCAAAGCTGGGAATAGCTCCCTTTTGGCTATTTGAAAAAGTTCGCTATCAGTTTTCCAATTTTTCATTTTTATAATTTATTTTTAAGCATTTCACAACTCCCCTTATTCTTTAGAATATGACCATTTAATTATGCACTTATATAAGCAACTTCCGGGAAATTCACATTCTCCTGAATAATCTTCGTCATCTGTAATTTTCAAAAAACAGGGTGTATAATAAGCAAACGGTCCCATGGTGGCATCATAGAAAGGGACTTTAAACTTTATGGGGGTAACGCTTCTTAAATGAATTTCTTTAATGCTCACCATTTCATTTTCAGCAATATTCACTGAATTCATTGCCTCACGTATTATTTTATATTCTCTCATTGTATTTCTCCAATTAAGGATTTAAAAGTATTCCCTCGAGTTTCCCTTATACGTAAACCTTTAATGTTGGCTACAAGTGCAATATATTTTAGTGCCAAACACACTTTGTAATCTAACTGATCTAGTAATATTAACTTAACAAATATCAATCTACATTTGGTAATCATAAATATTCTCCATTTTCACCCATGTTTGTCCTTCTTCCGCCCCTGGTGGAGCTATTTGAAATGTCTCCATTAGATTTGCCCATTCTTTTAATTTTGGGGATGACTCGGCATATCTCCTATTAAACTCATCGAAAGAAAGAGACTCAGGTAACGAAATTAGCATAACAAGTCTACTCGCTTGTATATAAATCTGTAGTTTAAGTATTCCACTAACTTCTGACGCCTTAGTAACCTCTGGCCAGATTCCTTCTGCGCTATGGTATTGCTTATACTTCAAGATGGCATCTTCGTTGTTTTTTAGATTACAGGTAAAACAATAGTCAAAACTTTTTTGGACAACAATATCCTTTACATTTTGGGTAGATTCAATATTACTGACCATAAGCGATACAAATAGCAAGTACATATAATTTTAAATTCATCTGTTTATTTTTTATTTAGCTGACTCCAAACGTTGTTAATTTTAAATTTTCTAAAATAACTTCCTTTATCGAGACCTGTTAGTTTATAGAGCATTGCGCATATATGGATGATAGTTCCTTGATCTTTTATCATAATGCTTAGTTTTATTTCTTATCATTTAAACTTGTTCTATATTGATCTATATATAACCCCATTTTATCAAATGGTAGCGCTTTAAACCCAGGAATCTTATCAAACACTTCCGAATCTGATTGTAGATTAAAGTTTTCGTTTTGATAATCAACAAAACCAGGATCTTTATCTGTTCTATAATTATTTACATATTCGCATTGGGCATACTCACCACCAGAAAGATGCAATGGATTTTCCGGCCCACCAACAATGAGGTTTTCTGACAAAATATTCCGCCTTGACCTCATACCCTCCCATTCCTTTTCATCTACAATGGGATCTAAATAATTCATTAATTCAGGATACATGACCGAATAAGGGCTTTGATAAATATTTACATTCTCGAGCAAGCGTTTTCTTAAAAGTCCTTTTTCACCAAACATAGCAGGCGCTCCACCACTACCCCATGAATAATAATGCGCTGATATTTCAGCAGTATATGAAATGGGTTCAATAATGATATTATTTTTCATTTTTAAATCCCAACCACTATTTGAAAACAGCACACCATGTTTTGTGTTCATCTTATAAAATACATTACCAAAGACTAAGACATCTGTAGTAGCATCATCGCAATAGATTCCCATGTTCATTCTATCGGGATTACCAGAATGATGGAAGTAATTGTACCGAATAATATTTCCTCTATCGCTTGGGTCACGACCAATATACCAAGGCGAAGTGTCATCAGAATTTAATGTTACATGATGAATGTTGTTATACTCAAAAATGTGCTCATTCCCATGAACATAAATCGCCTGCCATTCAGAATTAAAAATTTCACAATTAGAGATTCTATTTCCAACACCATCGACATTAATACCTGACCAAAGAAATTTATTCCGCCTGTTATAATTATGCACTTTAGAATTTTCTACATAATTATTTCCAGGTATCAATTTACTTTTACTTCCGCCACTTAAATAAATCCCACCACTTCCGGTATTGTAAACGTCACAACTTAATATACCATGATTTGATCCGGCCTTTCGATCCCAATTCGTGTATTTATAAATATGACCTTGCAGATTTCCTATGCGTCCTGAAACGGGTATGCCCTCATAATCATCATGCGTAACAAACGGAAAAGTTTGCTGCGCTCCCTGTCCCATAAAAATCCCACTAGTACCTACATTCCTAACGGTGCAGCCTGCAATTAAATTATTTGTTCCACGTTCCATATAAAGACCAATTCCTCTTGCTACTTCAATTGTTAAATCTCGAATAGTTACATAACTTACATTCTCTAAGGAAATAATAGGGTCTTCTAAAACGGAAACCATGATAGAACTTCCATCAATATTTTCTGGAGGCCAAAAATAGAGGATACCAGATTTTTTGTCCACATACCATTCTCCAGGGCTATCCAATTCATCAAGAATATTATAGGCAACATAGTGCCGAAAATCTCGCTCACTGCCTACTCCATAGAGGGACGGCTTGGCTAGTTTAACCTGTTTTCTTTTAGTATCAATGGATTCAATTAAAATGTTGTCATCGGCAAATCCATACATAAAAGTTCCTTGCAACCAAACATCCTCTTGTCCGGACCATTTATCGTGCCGCAGATCGGTATACTCAAATACTCCTCCTCTATTGCTGTAATCACTAATTCGTGGTACTGAACCGGGATCTATTACTTTTCCTACTTTTATATATCCTTCGTTTGGATATCGTGCCAGGGTCATTGCCTCATTATTGAAAAAGACCTCAAGCGGCGCGGGAGCAACCGACATGGCATGACCATACTGTTTAATCTCTCCATAATCGTAAATACCAAGTTCCCTTAGGTTCACTTGCATCACATTTCGAGCTGCATTTTCCGACAATCTTTTGAGAATAGCTTTGTTCGTAACTTTTTTAAACTTTTCGTAAGGAATACTTTTTCCGCCTGTAACCTTAACTTGTTCCATAGGTAATGACCGCCAAACAATCGGGGCATCTGGTTCTCCCGAATCGTTCTCGTTAAGAACGAAAGGTTTTTTTTGATCATACTGACCACTGGCTATCCACACAGTAATTCCACCTTTGGGCAAATCATTTATTGACTTGTAATGCCTTATTAAATCGCGCGCTGCCTCTAATGTAGCAACAGGTTTTTCTTTAGTACCCGAATTATTGTCGTTGCCGCTCGGAGAAACATAAATATCCTGAGTATAAGAAAAAAAGCTAAAAAATAGAGTTAAAATTATAGGTAAACACGTGTTAAATTTCATAAGTTTAATTGTTTAATAGTTTAATCGCAAACATTGCAGCAGTTGGATTTGGTTTTACACGATTGTTCAATTGTAATTGACATATTCTATAACTACCCTTTCCACTTTTTAATTCCATCGCTGCTGCATAGGAGCCCCCTGTTATATCCACCCAAGTAGTTTTGCCTGTTTTTAAAATAGGTTTCCAATTATTTTTAACCTGAACTAAAGAAGATAAAAAGGGCAAAACAAGACCTTTAGAATCATCATACCAGAATTTAAAATCAAAAGGCTTAAAACCTTTTACCAACGGATGTCCACTTTCTGGATTCACAAAATAGTATTGACCCATTACAGTTTTTTCAATATTGACCTCTTCGTTTCCAATAAAATGATTGCCAACTGGAAGCTCTAAAAACACCAGTATCTTCCCTGCTTCGACCATTTTGTCCATCGATTCCTTGTTTTTTTGATAATCTTCAATATTATCAATTAAAATAGTATTTGCCGATGCTTCGTCGTCTGAAGGTTTTATTTTCAAGTCTCCAAGCAATTGAGAAGCTTTCCCTTCTTTGGATGGTATATATATTGTAGGGACTAAATTCTCTTTTGCTTTCGGAAAAACATCAATATCAATAACCGACTCTGAAATCCCATTTCCATTAGTGTCAAAAAGCGCCAATCGTAATTGATATTGTGCACGATTTAAAACGTTAGGCGCCTTTACATTTATAAATCCTTGAAATTCAGAACTATTTAATGGTATTTTTGGGGTTGTTTTTGATGCTTCCAAAGCTTTTCCATCTTTTTCCCATTGCCATTTTAACGCATAATCCTTTGGAGCTCTGTTTAAATCATTACTCAACCAGCCTTCAACAGCTATATTTTCTCCTTCATAAAAATGATATCGATCTGTACGGAGACTTACCATTAAAGGAGCCAATGCATCCCTGTAAACAAAAAATGCCTTTTTAGGGTTACGATCTACATCCATAATGGATTTCATCCAGCCTGCGGGCCATGCATCAATAAATAAATGTATTGCAAAGGACATCATTCTATTATCTCGCCGAAAAGCCTCTGTTACAAAACGAGTTGACCAAGCTTGGTGGTCTTGGCTATCGTTTATCCAATCTTCAACTTTTACTGGCGTTGGATACCACATGTAGTGAAACTTTTGAGTCTGTGCCATTTCTACTTTATCTGGATACCACTGCGCATTTTTATCTGTTGGCAACCATTCTTTAGGCCAATATTTTTCTACGACAGAATAATTATCTAATGCCTCAGATCCAAACTCACCGCAAGCATAGAACCAATCCGGCTTTGTTTTTAGCCAATGGCCTTTATGAAGTTCTCCAAGGCCAAGACCATGACCATTATACCAAACACTGTACATGTGGTTATCTGGTAGGCCAGGGGAAGGAGGGTCATAATCTCCGTCTCCAGCTTTGATGACCCGATCGGGATTCCAAAAATTTACAATTTGGTCGCATGCCTTGAAAAATTTATAATAGTCCTCTGCGGTAGATATGTTTCTTTGAGGATGCCCCTCACCGTTAGGAAATCGTTCATTTATATAAGTAATTAAAATATTACTCGGATGGTTGCGCACCAAGCGTTCCATCTCACCCGCTTGTTTTACACCTTCGGCAAATAAATTAGGACGTATTCCTCCAAATAGTGGTAAGTCTGTTTGTAGCATAATCCCCAACATATCTGCGTATTCATAAATTTCGGATTGTACAGGGCGCTGTGTTAAGCGTATGAAATTCATATTTGCCATTTTTGCTAATAGCATATCTTCTATTAACTGGTCCCATTTTTTATTCTTTACATCTTGTTGTAAGAAACCCATAGTATTTGCTCCTCTTAACTTAATTTTTTCTCCATTAAGGTAAAATTGTCCTTTTGGGATACTAATGGTATCTTGTGTAAAGGAACGCATGCCAAAAGGAGTGGCCATTGCATCTGTAACGCTGCCTTTATCGTCTATAACTTCTGTTTGTAATTGATACAGATAAGGCGTTTCATTGTTCCATAATTTAGCAGATTTTATTGGAATCCTAACTTTTAAGTAGTTAGTGTGATAGCCCATTTTTAAACGGCTTTTTAATCCGTCTTGAGGTTTTGCTAAATCACCTACCCCTGGTATATATGTCGTGCTAGGTATGTATTCTAAATTTGAAATTATAGTGTCCTTAAAATTTTGCCCGTATAGGTTAAAACGTAATGTAACATCTTTTAAATTTTCGTAATAATTATTAATCTCTAGCCAAACCTCGGCTTCATCAGTATCCAATAATGGTCTTACAAAAACATCTTTGATATGCAAAGGATCACGTGCTTCTATATATGCATCTTGGTAAATACCCATTCCAGGAGGACAATGATGCCATCCTTTTACAGGGTCATCCCAACCAAGGCCACCAGCTGCATAAATTTTGTTTCCAATTTTGTGTCCGTCACCTCCGTCAGAAGATCCTAATGTGGTATAATCGTTATCTACTTGAATTACTAAAGTATTTTTACCAGGTTTTATAAATGGAGTAATGTCAAATTCAAAAGGGGCAAAGAAACCTTCGTGATGCCCTACTAATGTTCCGTTTATAAAAACTTTTGCCCAATAATCTACTCCTTTAAAATGTATGAATTGGCTTTTGTATTTCAGCATTTCTGCCGTAAGCTCAAATTCCTTTCTATAGTAGGTTGTAGCTCGACCTTCTGGTGGTCCGTAATGAGGAATATCCACTGTTTCCCAAGACCCACTACCTGCTACTATTTTTAAAAAATCTGTTTTGTCTTCAGTAGTTCCAATACGCCAATCAAAAGATGTTAGATTTAAACGCTCCCTTGTTTTTTTTGCTTTTGGAGCATAGTTTTTCATAAAAGGTAAAAACTTATTCCGCATCTTCTCTAATTCCACTTCTAATTCGGCCTTGGTATCCATTCGTTTCAACGGCTTAAAAGTGGCACCTTTTCCTTTCATCGCAGGTAAATGTAAATCAGGAAGCACAGGTGGTAAATTATCCTCCAACAAATGCAACCGTAGGCCCTGAACTTTATTTCCAATTTGAGCAAATTGGTCTTTTTCTTGGGCAAGCCCGAAGTACGCTAAGGAAAGGAAGAAAATTGTAGTTTTTATTTTCATGTTTTATGTTATTACTTAAACGTTGTCTTATTTTTTAATGAATATTAATGTCTTTACTTAATTAACTTTATATAGCTTAATGTCTTTTTCCCGTTCCTCAGGAGTAACTTTTAGTTGTATAATCTCACCTTTTTTCAGGATCGCTTCTATGGTCGTGTTGTGTGGGGCATGGAGTTTAAAAGCTACATCCCACTCTTTTGGCCATGCCGGAAAAAGATAGATTTCATCACCATCATATTGTACCAGCATACGTTGTAAGGCTGTCATAGCGACAGAACCATGACACTGGTCTGGAGTCCAGTCATAGTTTGGCCCCCACATGGTCGGGAAACGATAGGATGTTGTACTGGCATTAAAATTCTGTACCATCAAATTAGCTGCTTCTTCTGTTAAGCCCAAATACGCCGCCTTAATTGCATGTTGTTGCCATCCACGGTTTTCTCTTGATTCTCTTTTTATAAAACTCCTTTTTGCTATTTCAATATTCTCCTTACCAACACCAAACCTTCTATAAGGGAAAACTGCATATAACTCAGGGTTTTCAATATTCTGCTTTCCACTATATTCATAGGCCGGAGCCAATAGTATTTCCCCATCTACCTCCCGCGTTGGTATTTCAGGTAATTCTGTGATCAGTCTCTCATACTGTTTTCTCTGAGATTTGCTGATCACTGATTCCGGTAACTTTAACAATTCAACACAAACCTTATTTATCCCAACTATTTCGGGTAACGGATTTACTGCCGTATTATAGGTTTCAAGTGCCATTGCCGGATCAAACAGGATTTTACCATTACCATCGCGTCCCCAATGGTTGTCATAAAAATTAATAATCTCCGTTATTACTGGAAGGATGGTCTCTTTAAGTGTTTTGTCATCTTTAGTAAATGCATAATAATCCAACATCATTAAAGATATCTCGAGACCGCTTTGCCAATATTGTCTAATAAACCTGTTTTCCGTTGTTCCTAATGGCAATTCAGACCTGTCTCTTCCATAATTAGAGTCTGTATATGTTCCCCAGAAATACATGGTTTCGGGGAAAAATGCCCCTTTGTGTCCATAATATATTTTGGTAGCCTCTTTGCGAACAGCCAGTGCATCTTTATACATATTAAAAAGTGGTAGCATCAGGTCGAAATCTCCAGCCTCGAGCATTGACCAATAGGGCAAACGGGTATTTTGCCACCAATACGGACCGCCCCATTCCCGGTAATCGGCATCGAAACCACCAAATTTATTATCGAGGTTTTTGGTGTCAACGGTAAATATGGAGCCGTTAAACTTAATAGGGGAATTTCCCCTTCCCGAGCAGGCATTCATATAGCGCTGCAAGGCATACCCTCTCGCTACATTGTATAATTCTTCCTTTTCATTTGCATCGCTGGTTGCCAAGTGAATATAGTTCCGGTTCCAAAAGGAGGCCCACCAGTTTTTATGGTCGGCGAACCTTTTTTCCTTTGATAACAGCTCAATATTATTTGCCAATTGATTAATCTGCTGTTTCCACTCCGGTGCCGTTTTGGCCTGTGACGTTAGCCCATACACCGAAATAGAAAATTGTTTTAAAGGATTTGTTGTTTTAAGTTCATCAGCGTCAGCTTTCTCCAATTCTTTTGAACGGATCAATCCGCCAAAAGTACGATGAAGTAAAGGGTCGTTACCCCGTCTTGTATATTTCTCAAGCCCCTGTAGTTTTAAATTATCCTTCCAAATAGATCTTTCGTTCCTGTGCAGCCATATTACCCCGTCGTCGTTATCTTCCAAAATGGAATCTTTCTCCACAAAAACAAATGACCCTCCATCTAAACCATACGCAGAGTATATTTCCTTTTTGCTGTCAAGCTTCCGCCGCTCTGTACGCCATGGCTCTGTGGTAACTTTAGCAACAATTGGCGCAGCACTTTTCACATCCAGTTGCACTACCGGATTATCAGCATCTACCCAAACATCAATAGAAACCTGTTCTCGTGCCCTACCGGCCTTTATCTGTATTACACCGTCTTTCAATATCAATTCTTGGGTAAAAGGTTCTCCTGTTTTGAAAGGATTAGGTGAGAGGGACAATCTTACTTTTCCTAATTTTAGCAATCTCGCATTTTCGCTCCAAGCATCGGTTTTTGAAAGGTAAAAAAGCAGGTCACCATTTTCTTCAATCCACAAACTTATTCCTATGTCGCCGTTGCCCGCAGGCATTGAACCTAAAGAATTTGCTGACGGAGAATCCCACAAAACATTGTAATCCTTGAAAAAATAATCTTCATTTTGTCCGTAGGATACTACTGAAATGAAGATGAATAAAAAACTAAGTTTCAGTTTCATATTGTCATTTACTTGGTCATGCTTATTTTGTAATTTCTTTAATTCCTACGTGAAACTTCCATTTTTTTACATCGAAAAAACCCTATTACAAAAAAACAATCATTATGACAAATAGACTGAATATGCTCTTCATGTAATTGAAGATTTGTAAAAATAAGAGCCTAAGGGGGAATTAATCCCCCTTGACCCTAACTCAACTAACTCAACTAACTATATATTAAAACTCTATTCCCAACCTGGATTTTGCGCTATAACCGCTCCCTTGTTCAACTCTATCTGACGTTGTGGAATGGGCCATGTATTATTACGCGGAACCATCTGAGCTCCTGTTATTGGGTTGTACCTGGTTGTTCTATTAAATAATAAATCTAAACGACGCAAAGTCATCATTCGCAATTCTTCAGAAATTAATTCACGCAAACGTTCATCTAGGATATAATCAATATTTACCTGATTAGCCTGAACAGGTATTGCTCTAGCTCTATTTCTTAAAACATTAATATCATTTGCAGCATTCTGTGCATCACCTTTTCCTAGATATGCTTCAGATCTTATAAGATAAGTTTCAGCAAGCCGATATACAGCAAAAGGTCTATCCACCTGACCATAGTCAAAAGGTGTGGCAGTATCTGGATGATTAGACATTTTAAGAATCGTTGGATAAAACTTCTGCAAAGTATCAGAAGGCTCAACCAACTTATCTAGAGTGATCTTTTGACCAAAATATGCGGATGTAGGATTATTATAAAAATAGTCTCTGTGAATATTCCATTTTGAATTACGCATGTCATTCAAATCAGTACTTTTATATACACCTGTGCTTGCCCAATAAGTTGGACGAACCCAAGCGGCGCCTCTCCCAATACTATCAACTGGAACTGTGCCAGCCCTTTTATTGGGATCTAATAATTGCCAATATCGTGGGCCCCAAAATCTTTCGGCATTATAATATTGCCAGCTATAAGCTCCATTTCCTCCTGGAGTATTAGCTTCAAATTGTAAAGCCCAGATTGTTTCATTGTTACCTACTTTTTTTGTGATGTTCCCTTTTCTACTTAAATCATTAAAAACATCCCCTGGTTTATTTGCTTTTACTCCGAACCGCTGAGTCATTATTTTATATTGTGGGTCACCAATTACTCTCGATGCAGCCTCAATGGCTTTATCCCATTTTCCATCTGCGAGGTACACTTCTGAAAGAAGATGGTTTACCACTCCGGCTGTTATTCTAGCATTGTTTGGATCCGCAGCCTGTGGAAGATTCTGACTAGAAAATTCCAGATCAGCAGCAGCAAATTGATATACTTCGGACCTTGTTGATTTTACAAAATCATCTTTTGGGGTGGTTATTTCCTTATCAATAATAGGTACTCCCCCATATAAGTTAGCTAAGGTTTTGAAAGCATATGCCCTAAAGAATTTTCCTTGCGCTATAACTACACCTTTATCATTTTCTGATAATTTAGACTCGGGTGCATTTGCCCTCGAAATAATAACATTTGCCCTTGCTGCTAAATTATAAAACATGATATAGTAATGATCATAAAAATAAGTTGCATTCATATATGTAGGCATATTTTGCCAGACGGCGCTATTTAACCCTTCAGGGTTAAAAGCAAGGTCAGTACCTGTCCAAAAACCTTCGTTACCTGGAGGATAACTATTCCATCCATCTCCTCGAAAATAAACGCCATCTCTCACGTAACGATGGCATTCCCATATAGCCTGATCAAAATGGTCTTTAGTTACATACGCATTTTCAGGCGTAAGTATGGAAAATGGAACTTCATCTAAAACCGTCTCAGCACAATTAAAACTTATCACTGCAAGCAATAATATTATTATTTGCTTATTAAATTTTTTCATAATTATTTGTTGTTAAATTAAACTATTAAAATGCCACTTGTAAACCAAAAACAAAATTAGCCATGGAGGGAACACCACCAATACCAACACCAGTCTCAGGGTCATAACCATACCATTCCTTGGCCCAAATAGCAAGGTTTTTTCCGCTTACATAAGCGCGCAATGACGAAAATCCCTGTACATACCCAGTAAGGTCGTAGGCTAAAGAAACATCTTGTAACCGGATAAATGATCTATCTCTTAAATAGGGAACATTGAGTGCATTCGGAAAATTTACCCTAGGGTATTCATTAGTGGGATTAGTTGGAGTCCAGTAAGGAACATTAGGTATATTTGCTCTTTCAGGAGACCAGAACAGTGAACTTGTATTTTGGGCATTAAGTGAATTACTACCTTGATAAAATCCATTGCCTCCCCAAACTGAATTAAGCAATACCGCAAGACTAAACCTTTTATAATTAAAGTTGTTATTAAGACTTATCCGAAAATTTGGATTGCGATAGGCAAACACTTCTTGAGCATCATCATTATTGAGTACTCCGTCACCATTTAAATCCTTAATGCGGAAATCTCCTGGCTGAAACCCTGTAGGAATTAATCCTGCAGTTTGATCGGCTAATTGCCACACCCCATCAGGCTGATATCCGGTAATCACTGACGCTGGCTCACCAATATACCATCTGTTTTGTTTATCATCATCTTCTATGCCATCCTTATTAAAATCATTACCATATAGCCTGGTAATTTCATCTCTTGTACGGGAGTATACGAGGTCTGTAGTCCATGTAAAATTTTGATTTTTAACATTTACTGAGTTAAGGGTAACTTCTAGTCCGTTACCTTTCATTTCACCGATATTGTCAACAATTGAACTAAAACCAGTCATATTTGATATATTTTTTACCAAAAGAAGATCTGTACTAACTGTCGTATAGTAATCTATTGTTCCAGTGAAACGATTGTCCAAGATTGCAAAATCCAATCCGAAATTGCTTGAAGCAGTTGTTTCCCATCCTAATTCACTATTCGCCATTGAGGACACAAATTGAGTAACCGCTGTACCTTGCCCGCTAACATAATTGGAGAATCCTACTCTAGCAAGTGTAGAGTAACTACCAATAGCTTGGTTTCCATTAACACCATAAGAATATCTGAATTTAAGATTATTAATAACTTCAGATTGCTTCATAAAATCTTCATTTGATAGAATATAGCCCAAACCAAATGAAGGGAATACTCCAAACCTTTGATCTTTCCCAAATGCAGAATATCCATCGCGGCGTACTGTAGCATTTAGTATATATTTATTATCATAGTTATAATTAAATCGTGCCATTTGAGATAAAGCGTTGTTATCTGATGCACTCGTCGCGATTCTCTGCGTTACTCCTGATGATAAAAAATTATAACCTAATAAATCATTTGCAAATTGAGTAGCAGTTCCTGAAAAATTAGAAAATTGATTGTGTTCTCTACTGTAAAGCAAGGTCATATTTAAAAAATGTTTCCCAAAAGAATTCTCATAAGTTAAAAAATTATCTAACAAATAACCAGACCTCTCGTTCTTGGTTCTCGATCCGAATCCTCTTCTATCCGTTCCCTGATAGGTATCGAAACCGAGGAAGCTAGCCCTATCAGTCCAACGTTTATTCTGAGAAAAATTTATTCTATAGCTTAACCCTTTCAAAAAAGGTGCGTTTAATTCTGCATAAGTAAGTCCAAAAAGACTGTATTCCATGTCTAGGTCTTGAATTCGATTCCTTTCTAAAGGATTAGTAAACATCCGGTCACCTTGAATAAATCTAATTTCTTTTCCATCATCATCATTTAAACGAGAAAATGGACTTGTAAAACCAAAATCAATATAATTTATACCGACACCAGAAAAGTCGTTAGTTGCAAAATTGGATTTTATACCTATTTTTAGCCAATCAGTGATGGTGTTTTCTAGGTTAACACGTAAACCATAGCGTTTATAAGAATCGGCTGAAACAACACCCTTTTGATCCAAATAATTACCAGATACAAAATAATTTGTAGACTTAGTCCTCCCAGAAAAACTCAATTCGTAATTTCGAACTATACCGGTTTTTATAAATAAATCATCTAAATTGGTGGTTATACCTTTCTGATAGTTTTCCAATTCAAAAGCATCAAAGAATAAATTTTCAATTACTGGATTTTGATTGCCATTTGCCTGTGCTATATCTATTAAAGTTTGAACTCTTTCTTCGGGACCATTCATCTCTGGCATTCTGGAGACAATATTGATACCTAAATAAGTATTTAACCTAAATTGTGGTTTTTCTGTCGTCCCCATTTTTGTAGTTATCAGTATAACGCCGTTTGAAGCCCGAGAACCATAAACCGCCGCGGAACTGGCATCTTTTAAAACATTGACGGACTCAATATCATTAGGAGCAAAATCAGTCAACCGCCCTTCATAAATAGCTCCATCTACTACAACGAGTGGCCTATTTCCTGCACTCAAAGAATGTGTCCCTCGGATAGAGAAGCTAGGCTCACTTCCTGCTCCAGTAGTCATCCCTACATTTAAACCAGCAATTGAACCTTGTAACGCCTGCATTACAGAGGTATTAGGAATTGTCGCTTTAGATTCTAGCTCTATTTTGGATGTTGCACCTGTCAAATCACTTTTCCTCATAGATCCGTAACCAATTAGCACAACTTCATCCAATTGAGCCGCATCATCCATTAAGATCAGGTTAATCTGTGTTTTATTTCCTACAATAACTTCCTGAGTCTTCATACCAATATATGAAAATACCAGTAAAGCTTTGTTTCCAACATTGAGCGTGTAATTGCCGTCAAAATCAGTTTGTGTTCCATTACTTGTTCCCTTTTCAACAATGTTAACACCGGGTAAAGGTTGGTTGCTAGCATCCGTAACTGTTCCCTTTATAGGAATCGATTGTGCATTTGCATAAGTTACGAGTACTAAACAAATACATAATAAAAAATTCTTGTTTCTCATTAATATTAAATTTAGGTTAATTATTTTGGGCCTAAATTAGTGTATATTAAAACTTTTGAATATAACAAAATCGAAAAATCCTATCCTTTTTTCGGAAAATAAAGATGTTAGCAGATTTTATGCTTAATTTTATTGTCAAAGGATTAGAAAACTTTCTTATTTTGATTAAAATGAAGATAATATTGCTGCTTTTTGGTTACTTAATTAGTACTACCTGCTTTGCACAACGAAAATTTGAAAAGATTACTACGAGCGAAGGGCTGTCTTTAAATATAATCAAGTGTATAGTTGCCGATAGTGAAGGATTTTTATATTTTGGATCTTCAAACGGATTAAATATATACGACGGAACTACGATAAAAATTCTAAATAGATCAAATAATGATGGTTTCGGAAAAGTAGTAACCTCTATAATACCAATTTCAGATTTTAAAATACTTATAGGCACACTCGATTCAGGACTATTTATTTATGATAAATCATTACAAAAACTCCAAAAAGTTCAAATACAATTAGAATCGGGGTTTATTGATCTTTCAATAGTATCGATGTATGATGATAATAGTGGCAATATTTGGATTGGGAGCTTAGCGAAAGGGCTGTTTTCTATAGAAATTAACTCTATTCTCGATTTAAATACAAAACTACAGGTACTTTCCAAACAATATCCAGGTATTGAAAATGTG
>Ga0209284_10004691_pt1 | contig 15030 bp, 17 predicted proteins | sample FRY03_FD_187211 | JGI IMG/M metagenome (GOLD analysis project Ga0209284, IMG submission 187211) | Freshwater microbial communities from Lake Fryxell liftoff mats and glacier meltwater in Antarctica - FRY-03 (SPAdes) (version 2) | ecosystem: Environmental > Aquatic > Freshwater > Ice > Glacier... | reverse complement strand
ATCCTCGGATCTCTTACTTCCACAATACCCACGTTTGGCTCGATAGTACAAAACGGAAAATTTGCCGCATCAGCAGCATACGACTTAGTCAATGCATTAAACAACGTCGACTTCCCAATATTTGGCAATCATACAATTCAGACTTTCATCTATCCCAATCAAAAAGCAAGTAAAAACAATAATGCTACTGTAACCAATCCACCTACAAAAACAAGCAAAAATGTATTGACTTCAGGTGCAAATTCAGTAATATATAATCTTACGTAAAAATAAAAAATATGAAGTCAGCACAAGAACAAAATTCAGGCACTGTCCTGGAACTCCTATGGGAGTTTAAATGGTATCTATTAGGATTTATTGTATTCCTAATGATCTCCCCATTTTTTTATGGCCTAAAAGGCATAGGAATGGGAATTCTAAGTGGGGGGAATCTACTCCTATCCACAAGTAAATTTTTTACTGCTAAAATCCGATCTCAGCAGTAACTTTTCGTCGGGATTCTCCCGATCGAAAAAGAAAACCCTAGCGCAATCCGCTGGTGGTTTTTCTTTTTGAAAAAATTACACCTTTATCACATACGTTTCTTTACTATTAGTCCTACTTGCATCAGGCTTGAAAATTTTGACATTTTTACCTCCAAAGAGATCTTTCATTTTTTTAACATATTCATCAAAACCAGGTCACATAAAGACTTTGACCACAGCTTTACCTCATTTTTTTAACAAGGTTTCATGCATCCAAAACCACTGTTCCAGTAGATCAAAGCATCTTATCGCATCAATATCTTTCACACCAATCGTATTAGGAGCCATATCCGAGATAATACAATCTACTTTTTCTATATTGTGTGTAGACAAAATCTCTTGTACTTTTTCACGATCAGTAATATCTTGTTTGTAGGTATGCGTATGTGGCAAAGAAATTTTCACTGGTTTAAGGTCAAATCATACCAATATATGTCATGATGGAGAAAACTTTTCCAATTGTGCCGAGGCATACTGTAACCAACTCCCTGGCGCACATCATACATCTATCACCGTATGTACATTTTTGTCAAATATATGAAATTTATCTTGAATTGCTTCAAGTTTAAAAGCACTACGCGCCTTATATCAGGCTTTCTTCGCCTTATTAAAATAATGATCGTATGGATTATACATAGCACAAGAATCAAATAAACATATCCCTTACAGTATAGAGATTTTTCCCTAAAAACAAAGTACAAAACATTTATCCTTTATATAACTACTCATAACAGCATTCATTCTCAAATTCCTGACAACCCTCACGGCACTTATGGCTATGGACTGATTACGACTAGGATGTATCGCAAAAAGCAGCTAACGGACCTTGGTACATAGCATTTGCTCGAGGTGTTTTGTTTGGATGAATATTGTACGCGGTCTATAACAGAACTAATCATGTATTTTTCCCATAACGACCGTTGAGTATAGTTATCATGGAAACGCTTCGAGGAATATTTGCATGTGGTATGGCAAGTGTTGTTTGGTATCTATTAGGGGAAATCTAATTAACCTACCTCATACATCCTCATCCCTTTCAGAAATTTTTCTTGTTTCTTATACTCTGGCGATAAAATAGCAACCAAGTCCCAAAAGCTCTTTTGATGATGTTTGTGGATAAGATGTGCAATTTCATGAACAACGACATACTTCACTACGGCTAAAGGCAAGTGAACCAAATCACGATTGAACACTAACTCCTGACGTGACGAACAACTCCCCCACTTTGCACGAAGTTTTTTGATGGCGATACTGCGATACGATTTCCCTATGCGAGCTGCGTACAGATCACACATTGGCGTTATATAATCACGCAACAGTGCTGCCAAATAAGAATCTAAATCCTTAGCTAAATCTGCACGATCGATATAATCTCCAAATACACAGACCTGTCCATCTCTTATCGGCTCCCAGAGAATCTTTTTTGCTATCTTTTTCTCTAATAAGACAGCCTTTTCCATCAACGCATCATAAAAATCCTGCCTTCCACGCAAACGTGTAGGGATTGTAATAAAAATTGTTCCATCACGCTTAGCTCTCGCATACCCATGACGGATTCATTTTTTATAAAGTACTTGGATAACCATACAGTTATATATAATTACAAAACAAAATTAAACACAGAAAAAACACAATGCACCACAACTTCAATACTATTAAAAATAGTCTGTCATTATTATCTATTATTATACCAAGACCATACCAAGTACACTACCAAAGCAATCGCAAACAACCATGCAAAAGTGCCTGTCAACCAACTCCCAAACAAAAATCCAATCAACGCCCCTATCGTCAACAAAACTCCTTCAGCATTTTTACCAGACAACATTTTTTTAACCATCCTGCTATGTATAAACAAATAAAATACTGTTATTTAAAATAAGCAACAATTTTCTCATCGAAAGGTTCTGTATTCGGTCAGAACATAGCAACCAATTTCCCTTCTTCATTGATCAAATACTTTTGAAAGTTCCACTTTACCATACTATTCTTATATTCATTTAACGGCTTACGGGTAAGCCACTGATATACAGGATGTTGATCAGCGCCACGCACATCCACTTTTTCCGAAAGCAAAAACCCAACGCCATAATTTTTTTCGCAAAACAATCTCATTTCAGCTTCATTTTCGGGAGATTGGTTAAGAAATTGATCACAAGGAACTCATAAAATTGCCAAACGATCATGATACAGCTCATACAGATTCTGTAAACTTCCCAGTTGTGGAGTAAAACCACAATGAGATGCTACATTAACAATCAAGATCTTTTTTCAACGAAATTGTTCAAAGAGTAATTTATTACCATTAATATCCATGGTAGATAAATCATAGAAATTTTTAGTTTCAATAAGATTTTTGGGCTGTTGTATATGCCAATATTTCCAAAAAAGAAATCAAATTATTCATAAGACAATAAGCACAAGAACTATCCACATACCTTACGACGATGAGAGAATAAAAAACAATTCTCATATTATTTTTCGCGTATTATACCACTGCTCTGTGTATCTTTTATCCATTAGCCTAGCAATAGGTTATATATTTCCCAACAAACTACAATCAAATTATACTCAACCGCCAAAGAAATTAATGATTTCTACATGGTATGCATAAATATTTCTCCATCATCTATCGGTCTTCCCTCCTCTATCGCTGTATTAACAAAACGGTTAAAGTCTAATTGCAAGATCATCGCCTCAGCACACACATCGAGAAATCCTGGATCCAACACCTCAGCATCAGAGAAAGAACGCTGAAAGATAAATGAGGTATATTGAAGATACTGTATTGCTGGATGACCTTGAGAAAATCATTTTGGACTCGTTTTCAATCATTTTGTCTGTAATTTTCCAAAAAAATTAACAAGTTTTTTGTCAGACAACACGGCGGCAAATTTTGTATAATGCACAGCGACATAGTCTCTAAACGCACGTAATACTCGTGACTGTGGCGTCCACAAACCACCACCAACAAATGATTGATTACCTGGTTGGATATGAATATATGGCCCTATCAATTCTCTATTTTTTCCGCTCGGAGCCAGATACACACTCATCCAATTTTTATATGGCGATTTGTTTTTAGAAAAACGAGCATCTCTATTGATACGAAAAATAACATCTGCCGTTTTTTTATCAACAAATCCATGCTCTATACCTGCATATATATCTATCAGCTTTTGCGAAAATCACAAATATTCTTTGCGTATCTGCTGATACCAGTCACGATGATCATCCATTCGTTCTTTTGTATTGTGAGCTCCTAGTTGTTCCAAAAAATCCAATCGATTACGACTAATCATAGCAGAATAAATCAAATAACAAAAAAATAATAATCTATAATTCATTATTTACCATTAATTTATCTCCAAACCTGCAACTCCCAATTTCCCACAGGTAATTGGTTTCATTTTATCCAAGGGTTGAGTTCTCTAATTTGCAAGTAGGTATAGCCATTATCTGTTGCCCATTGTGCAACATTATCCAATTGTCCAACTTTGACTGTACTTGTCACATATCTTGGATAATGATCTCCCAATACTGCAGGATCAATATATGTTGCTCTATTTTCCAACACTTCTTTTAGTGCAAGGATTCTATACACATATCTAGCAGTTTCATTATTGAGGAGTGCGTCATAGTATGTATCCACAAACTGCCAAGCAAGATCTCTTTGTAAGCCATTTTCTCCTCTATTATAAGCAGCAGCAACCAACGTCCAGTTCCCAAAAATATCATGCAAATCATTCAGATATCTCATCGCCGCATCTGTTGACTTCTTAAAATCCAATCTTTCATCAATATACTCATCCACTAGCAGTCCATATCTTCTCGCAGTATCAGGCATAAACTGCCATATACCAGCAGCACCCGCTGTACTAACAGCAACATTACGCAATGCACTTTCCGCTACCGCAAGGTATTTGAAATCATCGGGGATTCAAGCTTTATCTAAGGCTCTTTCGATATCAGGAATATATTGTTTTTCTCTTTTGTGTAACATAACAATCTGAGCTGGACTGAGTAATGTAAGAGCAATCTCTCTATCAAACTTTTCTTGATTCAACGTATACGCTCCATCCAATGGTATAGCTTCCCCAGCAAAATATACAGCATCACCACTATACAAAGAAACAAAACGCTGTTTTGGCGTAATAAATAAGAGCAACAATACGATCAAAATAACTACCGCAAAAAAGACTCTCCAACGAAGATTTTTATCACCATAGTACCCTTTAATACGATCAATAAGCGGAAGATGCATGAAGAAAATGATAACAAAGTAAAATTTACCCTAGTAGTATTCATAACGATATATTTTGCAATAGGTTTACGCAAATACTAATAAAGGATATCCAATATATCTTCTGTTGTTTGATTAGGAGCGTCCTTGCTCCACTCCTCAGCTCTTATTTTTAACACAGCTAGAATAGGCCTATGTATTCTTTCCCTTAGCCAATGAGATTTTAATCTATCAAAATGATCTTGTGATGCAAAGCGAGGAAGTGTAGTATCAAATTTTTCAATTAAAGCTTTGTTTTCATCCTCATAGTATGTTGTGGTTTCAGCTCGATCATTGGTAAATTTTTTTAAATCAGCCAGAAAAAAATTAAACTGTTCTCTAGTATATTGCTTATTTTTCTCTCCAGAAAGAAGATCATAAACAATCTGGTAATCATAAGAATTCGGATCACTACGAAAAAATTCTGACAGCACAACAGAAAGACAATAAAGATATTTATTTTTTTCATACAACTCTTTGCTACCAAAAGCATCCCACTCCTTAATGATTGCTCTTGATGCGCTTATTTCTTCTCATATTGATATAGAAGGATCATGATTTTGACACATCTAAAAATAGACAGAACATAAATACATCTATTATAATGAAAAATACAGAAAAGTCAAGCTTAACGAGATTGGAAACGAACAATATCCTCTAGCGAGCAACAATCACGTTGCTGCAACATCTGGACAAATTGCTCAAAAATATGGACAGTCACTTCGACATCAGTAAACTCTTTTCCGTTATCTATCGTTATCGTTTGTATTCTCTCTTGATCATCACTCACAAAGCAACTGTTCATTTTTTTGCTGTTTGTAAGCTTTTTCATACGAATATAACTAGTCTTTCTTTCTACATATGTCACTAATACACAACTTCTATTCTTACTCACTACTGTATCTCACTCCCGATGTCACAACTCTTCTCTTGTGGTAACATACTCTGGTCTATATTGGATATTCTCTATACTATCATGCAACTTCCCTATCCTTGATTTCTTTTTCTTTCTATATCCCCACTTATACTTCAAACACTTCTTCCAAGACGGTGCATAATTATGGATATAATTATACACCGTCTTACTACATACACTTACTCATCATTCTTTTCTTATTCTCCCTACTATAGCATCAGGAGATCGATCTTCTTGTTTGTTTTGTAATCTATATTCTATAGTCTCTCTGAGTTTCGTGTTATTGATCAAAATACAGCGTTGTTGATTGGTTCTTGTTCTACGATCTCTATACATATGTTGTGCTTCTAATGGATCATACTTCTTTATACTATTCCTTTGTATCTCCGTTCCTATGGTAGTATGATGCCTTCCTAACTTCTGAGATATCTCGTACTTACTCGTTCACTGTGCCAATAGTTCAAACACGGACAGTCTTTCTTGTTGTGTTAATGTAGCCATAGATATTATAAATAACAATGTAAATATCATTGTTATTATACATTATCCATACCTTTTGTCACTATGTGCGTTTCGGATTACAAATTACAAATGATGTTTATCTGTTTCATAATATTATACTGAGATTAAAAAAATAACTAATAAAACACACAAGAGGATATCAAACACAATTCGTTTATCTTTGAGAATGATATCTTCTATACTTTCTTCATATTTTTTCAAATAAAATATATTATAATAATATCTTACAATACCAAACGAAACAAAAGGTAGCGTAATTAACATGAGTTGCGATTGGACTGAATTAAACGTATACAAGGTATAAGACATCAAGATGACGGTTGTTAGTGTGCCGATGATTTGTTTGAGAAATTCTGCATTATAGAGAGAAATATTATGTCTAGTGTTTGTTCACAACATAACTTCCTGATATCTTTTGAGAAATCCAAGAAATAAAGCACCAAAAAACAACATAATCAGAAGCCAAGGAGATAGTACCACTCATATAACATAAATACCTATAAGTCATCTAATAACGAATCCAAGAGCAATACTAAAAACATCAATAATAACCTGACGTTTAAGATAGAATGTATATATCACGGTATTTACAAGGTAGAGCAAGAAAAATCAAATAACCACAAGTCCAAAAAGGTGCCATCACAAGATCAGCATACCAATGATAAGCAAGCAAGATACACTAGCTGCAAATACTGGAGATAAATGACCGGCAGCTAAAGGTCTGTATTTCTTTTTTGGATGAAGTTTATCTTTATTAATATCTTTCATGTCATTCAAGACATACGTAGCACCCACAAATATTGAAAACACAAAAGATACCAAAACTACTTTAAATAATAATCATATTTGTGACACATCTCCAGAAAATATCAAAGGTATAAATATGATGGAATTTTTAATCCATTGTTTAGGTCTCATACAGACAATATAGTAATAGAGCTGTTTTAAAATTTTTTTCATACCACAGAAAGAACAAAAAATAAAAATCTAATAAGCTTTTTGCTAAGAGTTAAATAATACTTTATAGGCGTGTATGTATCTATAGATAAGAAATTAGGTAAGTCCTTCAATTGTTTATATTCAAACATATCAGATAGCAAAAAATTAACAGATGGAACTATATCTATTTTATCAGAAGTACTTAATATAAAATCTTTTGTAGATCATATAGCGCCGACAAAAGTAAAAGACATTGTAGGATAAAAAGTCTCAAACCACTTAATAAAATACTGTAAAAAACGATGATGATTGCGGGAAAGAATAACTATATGACAAATACCTTTACTATGTACCAAAGGAATAAAATGTTTATTGAGAGAGAAACATTTGATAACATAATCAAACACCTTTTGTTCATCAGATGTCTTATATCTTAAAAGAAATTTAATTTTAGTATAAAAAAGACAGGTATTTGTTGATACAGTATCGTCAAAGTCAGCAAAAGCGATATGTTTTTTCTGTGAAAAAAACATATGTAAAAGAGAAATCTTCTTCTCTTGATTAGTATGAGAACTAAGAATATTTTCTATATCAGACTGTATATTCATAGAGACTATGATCTAGAAATAAAAATAATTCCAATAAGTATACATAAGACTCATACTATTTTCAAGAAAGAAATATTTTCCCCAATAAAATATCCACCAACAATAACAACAATAAAAGATAAAGCCAAAAAAGGATATGCATAACTGACGGGAACTTTTGAAAGCACAAAAAACCAAAATATAATACTAATAAGATACAAAAAGCATCATCACAAAAAATATCGGTTTTTTGAAAGCACAAAAATATTTGTAAAAAAGGTTCATGTAAAATCAAATCCAGAAAGTCACTGTTTCCAAAGGATTTGAGCAACTCAATTAAGTATAGCAGAGGAAAGCAAAAATATATACATCATATTATTTTTTTGCTACCAATAAAAAATGAGGATAAGGAAAAATAGATGGAATTTTTTTATATGTAACAGTATATCCAAGATTTGTTAATAATAACTTAAAGTGTGGTGATCACTGAAAACAAAGGATTTTATTTTGCATGAGAATTTTGTCATGAAATAGATTCCAATAATATTTATACGTCGGTTTGGTGTCTATATCTTTAATAATCAATGTAGGCACGTGGTGCGATAAATAAGTAAGAAAAGCATTTTGTGTCATACAATCCAAATGATGAAGAAAATCAACCAATATTGCAACATCATATCATTGTAGGCCATCAAATCATTGCGTAATAAAATCCTTTATCTGAAAGTGCAAATTAGTAAAAGCAAATTTTTGAGCGATATTTTGTAAATTATGTATTCTTTTTTTATCAATATCTAAACCAAAAACCTGATTATTCAATCAGAGGAATTGTATGTATAAAGAAACGATACCATATCAACATCAAAGATCCAATACGCGATCATCTTTTTGTATAAAAGAAGGAAGTTTAGATAAAAAAACACCAGGGAAAATAAGAATTCTAAAACATAAATAGATTTTAGTTCCAAATGATTCTTTGGAAAAAAGTTTTAACAAAAACAATAAAAAACGATATTTGCTATATTGTTGATTCATATCCATCACGAATTAATAAAACAAGAACAAATACCAAGAGAGGAAGAATCTGCATCATGCTTCTATTAATACCCGTTTGGTCAATCACATATTGATACGTAAACGTAGTCAAATAAATAAATATAATAGCAGCAAACGCTATTCAAGATCAGAGAAGAAACCATAATGTATCTTTATTTAAACATTTTTTAAAGAGAACATAAAGAAGTGCAAGGGAAAAAGAAGAGAACAATAAGTTATAACATCCTCATTTAAAGAAAACTAGGTAAAGAGCAGGAAAAATTTCTGTATGTAAAGATAATGCCGTTTGTGCTATATTAGCATCTCAATTTCAAAATCACAACCCATGAGACATTTTAAAAACAATAAATGGCAAATTAATAAGCAAAGATCATCATACAACAATAAAAAATCTACGTATAACTTCTTTGGAAATATTTCATTTACCTTGAATGAGATATCGGAAGATGTAACTTACAAAAACCGCTAGCGTAAAAATAAGTAATCATTCACTTTTGGTATACCCAAGCATACCAACAAACAATATCAGCAAAGCAAAAGGCAACTTATGATGCATAAAAAGATACATAATAGAAAGGGCCGCAAAAAAATATACTGATTGAAATACGTCAAAATATGGATTAGTTCAATGAATATAATACAAAGGAATAGTAGACAGCATAAAAAGTCATAAAGCTGCTCGTCTGAGACTTTTAGTATACCTTAAAAGAGAGAAAAACACAAGCAATAAAGCACAAATATAAAATATAAATGAAGGCAAGTTAACTAATCATTCATTCCATGTTCAGGTAAATTTTATAAGATAGGTTTTGTAGAGAGAAGGGGTTAATGGATATTGTTTATAGCCTTGTCCAAGATAATCTTTATCTTTACTATCTAATACCAAACTTTCTCTCTCATAAAACACTTTAGCCCTATAATTTCGATTTACAAATGTATCATCTTGATATGTAGGAACATGGGCAATATTCATAAAACCAAAAAATAATTTAGCCAAAAGCCAAATAAGGCATATAAGTGATCATAGTTGTAACCAAAGTGGAAAAGCTACAAATTGATGTTTGATATCTAATGGGATAAAACTAATTTTAGTTTTTAGAACAATATTGATGATAAATAAGATGGTTACAAGTCCAAGCACGAGTATCAGCATCCATAACAAAGAAAGATTGCCACCCATCCATCAAAAAAGAAAAAGTACAAATGGAATCAAAACAACTCAAACCAGAAAAGAATACACGCCATATTCTATAGTATAGAAACTTTTTTGAGTCCAAGAAAGAACTAATCTTAAAAGGAGATATCCACTAAGGATAGTAAGCAAAAGAGCAAAGACATATCAAAGGATTCACATAAAATTATTTTACGAAAATAAATGCAGTAGAAGAAAATTCATAGAATGTTCATGATCATAAATCGACACCACTCAACATAAGCGTAGATGTAGTTCTTATAACATTTTGATATCCATAAACTACAAAATAATTATTCTGACCGGAATTCACTTGCACATCATAAGGATACAAAAAATATTTCATACTACCAGGGAATGGCCAAGCATTGTCAGTATAGAACGAAATTACTTCAAATTTTGGAAGTCATAATTTTGATAAAGTGTCTGTAGTAAAATCTACAAAGCTATAAAAATCACCCCTATCTCTATATGTTTTTTGATATCATGACTGAGAAATATATGTTTGATAATCATATTTATAATAATTCATCATTTCCAATCACATTCTAACATCATAAATAATTCGAAGAGAAAATCATCAAAGCAACATATAAAGAAGTTTTTTTTTAGGTCATTTTATAAATACTAAAATCCCTATAATAAATAAGATGAAGAGAATATAAAAAATATTGTTAGCATTTTTACCTCATACCATAGGTCAATGTAACAAATTTATAGTATACGGTTTAAACGTATCGAATATTCGAAAATCCTTCCATCACTGCCATATTTTCTGATAAAAATTCATAGCTCATATTTCCAATCCAAATTGATTTCATATAATAGTACCTTGAACTATAAATACCACTTGAGATCAAGCTGGTATCTGAGAATAAAATGGCAATTTAGTAAAAAGAAATTGCTGATGTATAGTAGTTTGCCTATTAATTTGGATAGTGTCACCTAGAATTATCTGTTGACCAACAATAAATCCATATCATATCATTCAATTCCCTTGAACAGAACCATTCAAAGAAATAGAATCTTTCCCTGCTAAAGGACCTATCGAGGCGATACATTGACCTGTACATGTAAAGTTCATATTACCATCTAATACTTGATATTGAGAAAATCCTTCTTGTTGGTAAGCAAAAGTAGGGAATGCAGCGAATACCAATAAAAGTAAAAATCGTTTAAATTTCATAGAATGTATATCATGAATAAACAACTTATGAATATATATAAATATATAAAAATCAATACCTATTTACTTTGGAAACGAACAATATCCTCTAGCGAGCAACAATCACGTTGCTGCAACATCTGGACAAATTGCTCAAAAATATGGACAGTCACTTCGACATCAGCCATCGCTCTATGGGCACGCATATTTTGTATCCCAAAATGTTGGCACAACATCTCCAGACGCTTACTAGGCAATTCAGGTAACAATCTATTCGCAAGTTTTCTGGTACAAATAGCATCATTACGAAATATATGTCCCACTTCTGTATGTCCATGATGCGAAAGAAATCAAACGTCAAACGTACTATTGTGTGCCACCAAAGGATCATCTCCCAAAAAATCAAAAAAATCACCCAACGCATATTTCATCACCGGAGCATTAGCAACCATAGCATTGTTGATCCCTGTCAGTCTTTCTATCATCGCAGGTATGTGACGTTCAGGATTTACTAAGGTATGAAAACGATCTATCTCCTTTTCTCCATCCCATCTTACTGCTGCTATTTCTGTAATTCCATGTCTATTTTTACTCAATCCTGTCGTTTCCAAATCACATATCACATAGTGTGTCATACTTCCATCAAAACAAATAAATAATCTACAAATCATACACCCCAATACCAACATCTTCCATACCCACTCCTACATAATTCATCCCTTCCAGTTGATCAATACCTATACGAACGCACAAAACCTGATGATCTTTCTGTAACCGATGCAAACGCTCAACATCATCAGCACATACAGCAAGAAAATCACTAACAATCAGAATCACGCGTCTTTTCTTTACCTGCACCATTTGATGCAAAAATAACGACAATCACGACTCATATCTTGGTTTTTGATCAGCGACAAGAGAACTCAATAACTGTTGTACCCCATACCAATCATCCAAACGAGAGACAGGCATGTTAGCCAATCCATTGTGCGGATAATACACAACCAAACGCATCCCTTGCCCATGAGCAAACAAGACCAAATCTGCCAAATACCCAAACACCTTATCACCGTTGATTTGATCAACTCATCATTGCCAGTTATAGTTCACATCACAAAACACGTCTACCTGTACATCACTATCTTGTTCCAATAAGGATATATACAGATCATTATGTTTGGCACTTTGTTTTCGATTGATAAACTTTTTGGCATCTCAAGGAGTATATTTTCTACTATCCCCGATTTCAATTCCCGATCACTGCAAAATACTGCGAAATTGACCAGCATAACGACCAGACAAACGCTTACGTAGTTTAATAAATAGATTTTGTATATCCATAAATTGATAGTAATAAACACAATACAAATATCCAGATAAGATTAAGCAATGTCCAGAAAAACACTAAAGTGTATATCGAGCCAATCTGTCGAATATAAACAAACCATAAAACGCTGGAAAGATTACTCTGACTAAGCTAGTATGTCGGACCAACGCGCAGGTTTGGTCTGACTAGATCTTTTTGCTACTTTCGACGTGAACGAAGTGAACTAGTCCCCTTGCGGGATAGTAGCAATGGCAAAAAGTAGAGGAAATAATTCAATCTTACAATCCAAGAGCTTTTTCCAATTCACCTTTGTCGCTCCATGGTCTATGTCATTTATTAGTCCACTGGACTGTCTCGTGTCATTTCCCTGCCAGCAAAACAATGTCACCAGGTTCTACAATAGACACAAGATGCGCTATAGCTTTTTCTCTATCAGGCATCACAAACAATCATTGTTCTTGTGTTCTAGGGATATCTTTAACCAACTGTTCTAGTATCTCCATCCTATCTTCAGTATCTGGATCATCATCAGTAGCAATAATTACATCAGCAAAACGATGGACAATAGCTCACATCTTTGGTCTTTTTCCCTTATCTCTATTGCCTGGAGCACCAAACAATACGATCAATTTCTTGTGTGCAATCGTACGTAAATACGATAATGTCTTGTCCAACGCATCAGGCGAATGTGCAAAATCGATATAGTAATGAACATCATTATGTACCACCTCTTCCATCCTTCCTGGTACTCCTGCAAAACTCGATAACGAAGCAATAGCCTGCGTAATATCTACTCACATTTCAACACACACACTCAACGCAGCCAATATATTTTGGATATTAAACGCTCCTAGAAGTTTTGTTTCAAGATGGTATGGTACACCAAGATAATTAACTGTACAGGTAGTTTTATCAACATCTTCACGAACTGATTCAGCCTTGAGCATAGCAGAACTATAGATTCCAAAGCTAATTTTTTTATCAAATGGCATATCGTCAAACCAAGCTCTTCCATACTGATCATCTTTAGGAAAAACTGCATATTTATTGATTTTTTTATTTTTGAGCACATACTGAAAAAGCTTTTTCTTTGCAGTCGCATAATTTTCCATCGTTCCATGATAATCCAAATGATCCTCAGTAATATTAGTCAATACCGCCACATCAAAATCCACTCACTCAAACCTATACTGTTCCAATCCTATAGATGTTACTTCAATAATTGCAATTTGGCATCATTTTGCTTTTGCTAAAGCAAGCAATCACTGCAAATCATACACATCCAGCGACGACATTTTTTTCTCATTAGGAAGAACTTCACTACCTATCTTAATCTGAGCAGTACTAATCATCACCGTAGGAGCAACAATTGTATTGAGCATGTGGTGAAGAATATTTACTGTCGTTGTTTTTCCATTGGTTCCTGTAACACCAATAACAAAGAATCCCTTTGATGGATTGCCATATAACATATTAGCAAATTGCCCATGAAATCTATTCCACGCGGTATATAAACTACTCTTTCTTAAGATAGGATACCAACGATCATAGAACAATATTTTTTTTATAAACTTTTTCATGAATAGTATATAATTTAAAGATTGTAGCTCCTCGTCGTTGAAAACCCCGACGAGTTATTCTGTGATATATCGGGAAGTGGCAATCTTTTATCCCCAAATCAATAAATAAAGTCATTCTGATCGTAATGAAGAATCTCGGTCACAAAAAAACTATAAATTTCACTTTTTTTACTCTTTTACCTTTTCCCCAACTCATATGCCCCTACTATAGCAGCAGTTTCCATCCTCAATATAGTATTTCCCAATCAAGATACAATATGATGTGGAAAATGCGAATAATCTTTTTCAGTTAAACCACCTTCAGGACCAACCACTCAAATAATTACGTCATCCTGAGCGGAATCTAATCTGGGTGAAGTCGAAGGATCTTGTACTTGTTTTTTCGTCACTTCGACGATAGGAGAAGTATTGAAATTATTTGGCATATCAAAAATTACAACATCCTCATCCATAGTCCAATTCGTATCAAGTATAAATTCTATAATAGGCAAATGCCATCATCGAGACTGTTCTATGGCTTCATGGATGATTTTCTGTATCCTTGCAACTTTCTTCTCATTCATTTCACGCAAAATAGACCTTTCTGCACGCCAAAAAACTATTTTTCTCACTCACAATTCAGCCAATTTCTGAGCAATAAGTTCTGCTTTATCTCGTTTATTTGGTAAAGCAACATACATCGTTAGGGACGGCCATAGATTCTCTGGAATAGCGACAGTTTCGATAATAGTTCCATACACACATTGGTGATCCCAATCATCAATACGCACAACATATCTACTAAGAGCTTGTATAGCCTGTATAGAGATGACATCCCCTTTTTTCATTCTCAATACCTTCTTAAGCTGTTCAAGAACAAGAGGATTTTCTATAACAACATTGGCATCTTTTTGGACAAAATCCGTCAAAAATAATTGCATATACTCTATCAGAAAATAAA
>Ga0209284_10004690_pt1 | contig 15030 bp, 11 predicted proteins | sample FRY03_FD_187211 | JGI IMG/M metagenome (GOLD analysis project Ga0209284, IMG submission 187211) | Freshwater microbial communities from Lake Fryxell liftoff mats and glacier meltwater in Antarctica - FRY-03 (SPAdes) (version 2) | ecosystem: Environmental > Aquatic > Freshwater > Ice > Glacier... | reverse complement strand
AGATATTTACTGCTGTAATTGTTCGTGAGGCAGAGGGCATTGTTGAAGATTTACATTCTGAATTTAATACGAAAGAACAGCCCGAAGAAAAGATCCAGATGTATATGCGAAAGCGCTTTTCCTATTACAGGAAAATTCTTGGCTTACATCAATTAGATGCAGAAAGTATTCGCCAAATACAGCCTCGTTTTCATGAATTATACTCCGATTTACTAAACCGAGAGGTCATTTTTGTCTCGCGCGAGCTAAAGCGAATGGATGATAATCTTTCAGATGAAATGGCTGAGCGCATCGCAACCGTTATTCTTTCAGCCTCTGATGCAATTAAGCACGATGAAATCATACACAATCGACTAAGCTTAGATCATGAGCCAGATTACAATCGAGTTGAACGTGAAACGGAATTGCTTCTAAGATTGATACTGAATGGCGTTAAGCAAACAGTTAAGAAACACTACTTAGAAAATTTCAATTAAATCTGTTTTTATTTGTCAGGAAGTAGGGAAACACACTACCCTTAAACACAATCGTATAAATGATTGTTAAACAAGAATGACAAGCATAAGAAGTTTATTTTTTCCTTTAGCTATGCTGCTTAGTTTTCAAGCATGCAGTTCTCCTCAATCCTCAACGACATCATCAAATACTGATATGGAAGCAAGCGCCAACCAAACTACCGATACTGCCTATTTAGCTGCTGGATGCTTTTGGTGCATCGAAGCAATTTTTCAAGACTTAAAAGGAGTAATTTCAGTCACATCAGGCTATACAGCAGGACAAGTAAAAAATCCCTCATACAAAGAAGTTTGTACTGGCTTAACTGGCCATGCAGAAGCCGCTCGAATCATTTTCGACCCTTCAGTAATTTCTTTCGATGAACTTTTAGAAGTATTCTGGAAAACGCATGATCCAACAACATTAAACCGTCAAGGAGCCGATTCTGGAACACAATACCGTTCTGGAATATACTATATCTCCGAAGCCCAAAAAGCTACTGCTGGAAAATATAAAACAGAATTAGATGCGGCCGGCGCCTTTGAAAGTCCAATTGTAACTGAGATTGAACCTTTTGATGGCACATTTTACGTCGCCGAAGATTATCATCAAAACTATTATAACCAAAACGGGGATCAAGGCTATTGCCGCATGGTTATCCGTCCGAAAGTTGATAAATTCAGAAAGGTTTTTGGTGATAAGTTGAAGGATTAGATTTAGGAAGGTCAATCTTCGACAGGCTCAGATTGACCTTCCTTCCTCCTAACTTTCTTTTTTCTTCCCTTTTCCTCCCTTTTCCCTTTTTCACTAGCTCCTCAATCCTGACTCTTTTCCTCCTTCTTCCCTTTTTACAAGATCCTGATTCCTCAATGCTAACTCCTTCTTCCCTCTTTCACTAGCTACTCAATCCTAACTCCTTTTTTTTCTCGCCTTTCTTCCTAATCAACCACAGCCCCAACATCGTTAGTAAGCCATTGAGTATCAAAAGTTCGAAGCCAATTTGATAACCTCCAAATAATTGAGCGGAGTTACTTGCCAATAAAAAGCTCACCAACGGGGCCATAATGCAAACCAACGGAGCTAACTTGTCGTTAATGGTGTGTTTACTGTAAATTCCAAAGGCAAATAATCCCAAGAGCGGTCCATACGTATAACCTGCGGCGGTGAAAATGCCACTGATAACCGCGTCGTTGTTGATTGCCCTGAAAATTAGAATAACACCCAACAACACTACTGCGAACCCTGCGTGAATAAAATTACGAAACTTCTTTTTACGCGCTGCAGACATTTCGGGGCGCTTATCTAGATGCAGAATATCAATATATAAGGATGTTGTGAGTGTTGTCAAGACTGAGTCGGCGCTGGAAAAAGTGGCAGCGATAATTCCTAATAGGAACACAATAGCGGCAAAGGTGCCCAAATGGTCGAGTGCTAAAAGTGGCAGCAATTCGTCTGTTCGGGTGGGAATGGCAATGCCTTTAGCAGATGCAAATAAATACATGAGTGCACCCAAGGAAACGAAAATGACATTGACAACTAGAACGATAACGCTAAACCAAAGCACGTTTTTTTGAGCATCGGGCAAAGTGCGAACGCTCAAATTCTTTTGCATCATGTTTTGATCAAGACCTGTCATGGCAATTGCAATGAACATTCCACTCAAGAACTGCTTTGGAAAATAGGTCTTGTTAATAGGTTCCCAATCGAAAATACTTGAATACGAGCTTTGAGAAATTTGCTGGATGCCCTCAGCTAGCGACCAATTCATATGACTTAAAATTGCTCCAGCGGTTAAAACCACACCCATCAGAAGAAAAAGGGATTGAAATGTGTCTGTCCAAACCAATGATTTGATTCCTCCTTTTAAGGTGTACAACAAAATGAGCACGATAATAATGGTGACCGATAATGCGAAAGGAACTCCAAGTGGACCAAACACAAACAAATGGAGCACTCCAGCAGAAATGAATAAGCGAAAAGCTGCTCCAATAGTGCGCGAAAGCAAGAAATAAAAGGATCCCGTGCTTTGTGAAATCGGTCCAAATCTACTTCCTAGGTATGCATAAATAGAAGTGAGTTGCAATTTGTAATACAGTGGCAAAAGCACTTTTGCAATAACAAAGTAACCAGCCATGTAGCCGAGTACAATTTGGAGGTAATAGAATTGCTTTACGCCAACTTCGCCTGGAACGGAAACGAATGTTACGCCTGAAAGCGAATCGCCAATCATTCCAAAAGCAACGAGGTACCATGGTGAAGAGCGGTTTCCGAGGAAATAAGATTCTTCATCGGCATTTTTGCCTTTCCACCAGGAGATGCCCACAAGTATAAAAAAGTAAGCGGCAATTATACCTATAAGGACAAGTGGATTGAGTGCGTCTTGCATGTAACAAATGTAATGGCTAGGTTCAGGGTTTGGAAGGCTTTAAAAGGATGTTATGAAAAGCAGAAAGTGAATAGCGAAACGATAAATTCTGAGCTTGCACTTTGCTCGCGCCAAGGATTGTAGCTAGCCACCGCGTGGCGCGGAAAGCCCGGTGACGTGACGAAAGGAGCGGCAGGCGCCCAAAAAACCCTGATTGACTTGTCAAAAATGAATGCGCTTGAACCTTCATTGGCCGCATGTGTTACCTTTGCGCAATGCAACAGTATCCATCGAAATTATTGGAAGATGCCGTGAATGAAATGTCGTCGCTGCCTGGAATTGGCAAAAAGACGGCTCTGCGCTTAGTGCTGCACCTTCTAAAGCGCGATAGCTTTGAGGTTGAACGTTTTAGCGCGTCGTTTGTGAAGTTACGCAACGAAATGCATTATTGCGTGCATTGCCATAATTTGTCGGACACGGAAGTTTGCGAAATTTGCAAGGATAAGAGTCGCGATGGAACTTTGGTATGTGTGGTTGAAGATATTAGGGATGTTATGGCGATTGAAAACACGCGTCAATTCAGAGGTTTATATCATGTTTTGGGTGGAATAATTTCTCCAATGGATGGAACTGGCCCTGCCGATTTAGAAATTGAAAGCTTGATAAACCGTGTACGTGAGGGTGAAATTGAGGAAGTTATTATGGCTTTAAGTTCAACCATGGAAGGTGATACCACAAATTTTTACATTTACAGAAAACTGAAGGATACGAAAGTCAAAGTGAGCACCTTAGCGCGAGGCGTTTCTGTGGGCGATGAACTGGAATATGCCGATGAAGTTACTTTAGGAAGGTCTATTTTGCATCGAACTCCGTTTGAGCAAACACTACAACGATGAGCACTTTGAAGATTAGTCATTATTTATCACTGGTTAAATTTAGTCACACCGTTTTTGCATTACCATTCGCAATTATTGGCTTCTTTTTAGGCGTGGAAGCACACGGCGGATTGCCCGATTGGAGCATTTTTGTAAAAGTGGTCTTGTGTATGGTCTTTGCCCGCAGTGCGGCGATGGGTTTTAACCGCTATATCGACCGGAAATTCGATGAGCAAAATGCAAGAACTGCGCTACGTGAAATTCCGGCGGGTACGATTTCTCCGAACGCAGCCTTGGCGTTTGTAATTACTACCAGCCTTTTATTCGTTGCAACGAGCTATTGGATTAACCCTTTGTGCTTTGTGCTATCGCCCATTGCACTGTTGGTGGTTCTTGGCTACAGTTTCACAAAACGCTTTACTTGGCTTTGCCACATTATTCTTGGATTGGGACTATCGCTTGCGCCGATTGGTGCTTACCTAGCTGTTACTGGAGAATTTCACATATTGCCTTTGTACTTCTCCTTTGCTGTTCTGTTTTGGACGGCTGGCTTTGACGTTATCTATGCCTTGCAAGACGAGGATTTTGATCGCGCCCAGCAATTACATAGCATCCCAGTTTGGCTTGGCACAAAAAACGCTCTCAATTTATCTTCTCTATTGCACGCATTTACATCAGCATTGCTTTTTATGGCTGGCAGAGAAGGTGAATTTGGTCCGCTTTATTGGGTTGGGTATGCCATATTTATTGTGATGTTAGTATATCAGCATAGTATTGTAAAACCTAACGATTTAAGCAGAGTGAACCTTGCTTTTGGAACAACAAACGGCGTTGCAAGTGTGGTTTTTGCTGCCTTCTTTTTGATTCAGCATTTTATTGCTCAATAACCAAGAATTTCTGTGATACCTCTATACTTGACGCGAAGTAGTTCTAATTCAAAGGACGAACTATCATACGAATACGCGAGAGTTTTTCAATGAAATATCACAAGCATTTGTGTCAATCTTAGCGCAGAAACCTATTACCTTTGCGCCTCGTTTTGACATATGAAAATCTCTTACAACTGGCTTAAACGCTACATTTCTCCAATTCCTAGTCCGCAGGAATGCTCTGCATTATTAACTGCTACGGGACTTGAAGTTGAATCGCTCGAAGCCATCGAAACCATCAAAGGTGGATTAAAAGGCTTAGTTGTAGGCGAAGTTATTACGTGTGAGCAACATCCAAATGCTGATAGATTGCGACTTACAACGGTGAATATTGGTGCCGAAAATCTGCTTTCAATTGTATGTGGTGCTCCGAATGTTGCGGCTGGTCAAAAGGTGATTGTTGCAACCATTGGGACTGAACTTTTTCCCGTTGAAGGGGATTCTTTCAAGATTAAGGAAAGTAAAATCCGTGGTGAACTTTCGCAAGGAATGATCTGCGCTGAAGATGAAATTGGACTAGGAAAAAGTCACGACGGAATCATTGTTCTGCCCTCTGATACTAAGGTTGGTATGCCTGCGGCGGATTATTTTGGCATTGAAGAAGATTTTAGTTTCGAGATTGGATTAACACCGAATAGAACAGATGCCATGTCGCATGTTGGTGTTGCAAGAGATTTACGTGCTGCGCTTTATGCTGATGAAAAATACATCTTCAGCCTACCAGAAATTCATACACATCTAAGTGATAAAGCAGCTTCTAAAATCTCGGTTGAAATTAACCGACCCGAAGCTTTGAAGCGTTACTCAGGCATTTTGTTGGAGAATATTCAGGTTTCTGAAAGTCCTGATTGGTTGAAGAATTCGCTTTTAAGCATCGGCTTACGTCCTATCAATAACGTAGTTGATGTCACAAATTTCGTCATGCACGAATTAGGGCAACCCATTCATGCATTTGATGCTGATAAAATCTCTGGCAAAAAGATCATTATTGATACTTGCGCAAAAGGTAGTTCATTCAAAACTCTCGACGGTGTTAAGAGAAAACTTGAAAGTTCGGAGCTCATGATTTGCGATACGAAAGGTCCAATGTGTATTGCAGGTGTTTTCGGTGGAAGTGATTCAGGTGTAACAGAATCGACCAAGAACATATTTTTAGAATCTGCTTGTTTCGATGCGGTTTGGGTAAGAAAAACGTCTAAGCTTCACGCTTTAAAAACAGATTCGTCATTCCGTTTTGAGCGCGGAACCGATCCAGAAATGACGGTTACAGCTCTTGAGCGCGCTTGTGATATCTTGATTGAAATTGCATCGGCAAAGATTTCTGGCGGATTGTTCGATTTCTATCCTGCTCCAGTTGAGTGGTCTGCTGTGAATTTACAGTGGAAAAACCTTGATCGACTTATTGGAGAACAGGTTCCAAGAGAAATTGTAAAGTCAATTCTAATTCATCTTGGAATTCGCATTGAAACTGAATCTACATCGGGACTTAAATTAAGCATTCCTCCGTTCAAGGTTGATGTAAAAAACGAAGCTGATGTTACTGAAGAAGTGCTTCGTATTTACGGTTACAATACCATTGAAATTCCTAGTCAGATAAGAAGTTCTATCAGCACTATTGATGGACCAGATACTTGGAAAATCAAGAACCGAATTAGTGATCATTTGAGCAGTTTAGGATTTTCTGAAATTCTCAATAATTCATTAAGCTCAAGTGCTTACACGAAGCTATTACCAAGCGATACCGACAAGGCGGTGAAACTTCTTAATCCACTTAGTTCAGAGTTGGATATCATGCGTCAGAGTTTGCTTTTTGGAATGTGCGAATCTATTAGTCGCAATGTAAATCGCCAACAAAATGATTTGTCGTTTTACGAATGGGGCAAAACATACTTTGAACACGAAGGCGATAAATTCAGCGAACATGAGAAGTTGAGCATTGCTTTGGTTGGCAATATGCTACCTTCAAACTGGCATGGTAAATCTCAATCTTCTAGTTTTTATTCGCTTCGCGGGATATTAGAAAGCGTTTTCAATTTTATTGGTATTTCGAATGAGACGATTCATTTCGAAGAAATAAAACATCCTGGATTTACAAATGCCTTCAGCCTAAAAGTCAAGAAGAAAGAATTAGGAATTATTGGAGAGCTATCTGCTTCAACACGCAAAACCTTTGACTTGCCTAAATCAATTTGGTATGCCGAGCTTGACTGGAAAACGATTCTTGATTTGCATGTCAATCGTGTTCAGGTGTATCGCGAAGCACCGAAATATCCGGCTGTAAAACGCGATATGGCATTAGTACTCGACGCTGCTGTGAGTTTCGAAAGCATAACACAAATAGCGCGCGAAATGGAGCGAAAAATCTTAAAAGACATCACCTTATTTGATGTTTACACAGGTGAAAAATTGGTAAAAGGCAAGAAATCGTATGCAGTTTCATTCTTACTTCAAGATGAAGAGCAAACTTTAACCGATAAACAAGTTGAGAAAACGATGGAGAAATTCCTGAAGGCTTTTTCTGAGAAGCTTGGCGCTGAATTGAGGAATTGACGTTGAAAAACTCAAACCTCAGTCCTTCATAATTCTAAATATCCGTCGTTCTATACCAGAGCTGCATAAAATTTGGTAAACCCCAGTTGGGAGATCTGAGAAATCGAGCTTGATTAGCTGCCCTTCTTCATCAAATGCTTTCACAATTTGCCCGTTCGATGCATAAACGGTGATATTAAACTTGGTCATTTCCGCAGCCTGAATCATCACTTCCTTCGTAGCTGGATTCGGAAAAATTCGCCACGTTTGATTTTCAGGTTCATCATATCCTGCAGTTATTACTGATACCGATTGAGAAATAGTATCGCTAGAGCAGCCGTCCGACGCAATTAATCTAACAGGATAAGTTCCTTCACCAGGAAATGTGTGTGAAGGGTCTGCTTCGTTTGAAGTTCCTCCATCGCCGAAGTTCCAGGAGAATTGATTGGCATTCAATGCTGTTTGCTCAAAATCAACCTGAATTGCACTTGCAATAAAAGTGAAATTCGCCTGTGGCTCAAACCTTCCTATATTCCACGTAAGCAAACTATCACTAACGGCAGCATCTGCTCGCTGTTGAAAAAACTCCGCTTCGCTCGTATTCAAGGTTGAATGAAAACTCAATCCTGATGCAGGCTTCCCAAAGATTGTTCTATAAAATGTGCAGGCAGCAAGATAACTTCCTTGAAGCGAAGGGTGCGACAAATCAGCATTCCAAAGGTTCAAGGTAGAATCAGCATACCAAGAACTTTTCCATGCATTCCCAACAGGAGCTATGATTGCATCGGTCGCATCGGCCATTGTTTTATAGCCCCACCGTAAGCGTGCCGACATCCCTTCAAATGTGCATAACGGCGGATAACCAGCACAATTTTGAGAATCCCCGTACTTTCTACTCCAAGTCATGTAAAAAACAGTTTTTGCACAGGGGTTTGCGGCATGTATCAAAGAGTCAAGCTCTATTGCATAAGGCAAGGTTTGGGCATTTACTTGTGATGGAGGAAATGATGGTTCTTGACTTTGAGCTTGCAAAACAACGAAATCCCAGCCAGGACTTGCTATTTTACTTAAGGTTGCAGCGTTGGTAGTATGTCCTTGAAATGAAACTCCTCCTGGAGTATTCGCTTCAACATACACAGAGTCTCCAGCGCTTAATGCTAAGTCTTTAAATAGGACAGGTAGATTATTATACGCAGTATAACTATTCCCGATCCATAAAACCCTAGTAACCTGGGCTTTAGTTTGATGTATTGATACTAACAAAAGTAAACACAAAAAGACAAATCTTGTCAACTTACCTAGATACGCAAAAGTCATTTAATGCTTGTTTAGCTGGTTCGTAGCCTAAAGTTACACTTTCTTTGAAATCATCGCATGCATCATCGCGCTTACTATTCATAATGAGTGCTAAGGCTCTATTGTAAAAAGCAATTCCGTAGTTGGGATTTAACTCAATTGCACGGTTATAATCTGTAATAGCATTCGTATAATCACCAAATAGCATTCGAATATTTGCGCGGTTATTAAAAGCCTCAGAATCATTTGGATTTAACTCCACAATTGTAGTGTAATCTCTCAAGGCGCCATCGTAATCGCCCAATAATTTCTTAGTTAAACCACGAAAGAAAATCGCGTCTGTATAATCTTTATCGAGTTCTATCGCTTTATTGTAATCCTCAATAGCATCCTTTTCCATTCCCATGTTTCGCTTGGCCATGGCACGGTTAAAATATGCTGAGCTAATATTTTGATCCAATGCGATTGCTTGCGTAAAATCATTTACAGAACCATAATTATCGCCGCTTAACTTTCGCGCTACTCCTCGATTATAATATGCTAGGGCAAACTCAGGATTGATTTTGATTGCCTCGTCAAAAGATAAAATCGCTCCTACATAATTTTTGCGCTCAATAAAAATCAAACCCTGAACTTCAAAAGCAAGAGAGTTTTTCTCGCATAATTTAACCGCTTCATTCAGATCGTTTTGAGATCCATCAACATCACCAAGATTGAGCTTTGCCAGGGCACGACATATATAAGCAAGCGTATCGGAAGGATCGACTTTTAGCATTTTGTCATAATCTTCGACAGCCGACGAATAATCTCCGGTTGCCATGTGAGCATGAGCTAATTGATGGTAAAGTTCAGATTTTGAAGGATCAGACTCTATCGCCTTGATGTAATCTTCAACAGCACCAGGAAAATCCTCCACCAACATTCTCAATTGACCACGAATGTCGTAAAGGTTGGTAATGTTAGGATTAAGCTGCAATGCTCTATTTTGATCTGCAATAGCCTCTTTATAACGCGCCAACTTGGTTAAAGCCAAACTGCGTTTATACCAAGCATCAGCCAATGTCGGGTCTACGGAGACTGCTGTGGTATATTCCTCATAGGCTTTATTGTAATTATTCAACATCATTTGATTGTCGCCATCCTTCATCGGCTGCAAGCCAGATCTATATTGGATTATCTGACTATCAACCGTTACTGCTAATAGCATTATTTGAAGTAGAATAATTAATTTTCTCATGCTTAGCTTAGGTTGAATGTTTTGCAGGAAGCGCATACGCAAGAACGTCTTCTTTCTTAATTTCCTTATCTGAAAGAATGATTAATCGCTCAATAACGTTTCTGAACTCGCGAATATTACCTGTCCAATTGTGAAGTTTCAACGCTTCAATTGCTTCATCGGTAATCTTTTTCTTAGGATTACCATATTCCGCATTAATAAGTTCAAGAAAATAGTCCGCTAAAAGCGGGATGTCTTCCTTTCGATCATTCAGCGCAGGAACTTCAATGATGATGACACTTAAACGATGATAAAGATCTTCCCGGAAGCTTCCGTTGGCGATTTCTTCACGCAGGTTTTTATTTGTTGCCGCAATGATCCGTACATCGACACTGATTTCTTTTTCACCACCAACACGGGTTACTTTATTCTCTTGAAGCGCGCGTAAAACTTTCGCTTGAGCACTCAAACTCATATCACCAATCTCATCCAAAAACAAGGTTCCGCCATGGGCTAATTCAAACTGACCTTTACGTTGTTTTATAGCGCTCGTAAAGGCTCCCTTTTCATGACCAAACAACTCGCTTTCGATTAACTCTGATGGAATTGCCGCGCAATTAACCTCAACTAGCGGAGCGCTGTTACGTTGGCTTTTTGCATGAATCCATCGAGCAACAAGTTCTTTTCCGGTGCCGTTTGGACCAGTAATTAAAACGCGAGCATCTGTTGGCGCAACGCGTTCAATCATATCTTTTACTCTTCGAATGGCTGGTGATTCACCCACCATGTCGATGGTCTTGTTTACTTTCTTCTTTAGGATTTTAGTTTCTTGAATCAAGTTAGATTTATCCAAGGCATTACGCATAGTGATCATGAGCCTATTTAGGTCGAGCGGCTTAGCTATAAAATCGTAAGCACCCTTCTTGATGCATTCAACAGCAGTTTCAATTGTACCGTGACCAGAAATCATGATAACAGGACAATCAATTCCTTGCTCCATCACTTTATCGAGCAATTCAGTCCCGTCCATTTTGGGCATTTTGATATCGCTAAGCAGAATATCATATCCTCCTTGCCGAATCTTTTCCCAGCCTTCTGCCCCATCAACAGCCTCATCGACTTGATGATTCTCGTATTCTAAAATCTCCTTTAATGTACTCCGAATTGCTCGTTCGTCATCAACAATGAGAATTTTTGCCATATCAATTAATTTCTTTCTGTGTATTCACAAAGTCGTATAACATGCCTTCCTTCAAGGAGAAAGTTGACAATCGCATTGACTTCATCTTCAATTTCTTAAATACAAACTTTATCATTACCACCGCAACAACAATCATTTCAACGCGCATCGCTGCCAAGCCTTTCATTTTAAAACGCTTTTCAATCGTCGAATTGATAAGCATTTTGTAAATCGCGTCAAAATGATCAGTATCGAAATCGTACTCTGTTTTTACAAGCGGATTTTCCTCCGTATGAAACTTATAATAAATCATTTCAGCAAGCGAATCGAAGCTGCCAGAAGATCCTACTAACGTTTCAACATCATGAATCTGGCAAGCCGCCCACAATAAAGCTAATTGGTCTTTCAAGTATGACTTGAGGCGCTTAATTTCTTGTTTAGTAATTGGTTCAGATGGATTTATCTCTTCCAATAATCGTGCTGCACCTAAATCAAAACTATGACGCCAATACATCGTGCTTCTATCACAAATGATAAACTCGGTGCTACCTCCACCAATATCCATAATAAGCGATTTCTTGGTACCCAAATCTAGGGCTTGATTTACACCGTAATAAATTAATTCAGCTTCCCGGTCTCCCGAAATAGCTTGAATTTGTATTCCGGTTTCGTCAAACACTTTATCAACAAACTCTTGACCATTATTGGCACTTCGAATTGCAGATGTTGCAAAAGCAAGGACATGATCCACTTCAAACCTATCAATTTTTGCCTTATGCGTTTTCATCGCTTTTAGGCCTCGTTGAAATGGAGCATGTGATATAAGTTGATTGTTTATACCTCCTTCACCTAATTTAACAGGGATTTTTTCCTTGTCAATAACGACAAACTGTCCATTCTCATGAACGCGGGCGATCATAAGCTTGAAGGTATTCGTTCCGATATCGATTATAGCAAGCTTCAAAAGCTAAATATTTGTTCCAATGTTACTAAAACAAAGGCATTGGCTGAACAAATAGCTTGAAACTTTATTAACGGTTTTTAAAGACCTATTCTTAGTAACGCAACCATTTGAACATTTCCCTCCAAGTAACACGTTTTCCGTACATGAGAATGCCAGTTCTGTAGATCTTCGATGCTATCCAAGTTGTGAAAACAAATCCCAGAACAAGCATTACCATTGAAAGTACTAGCTCCCAAATCTCCACGCGAAATGGAAGACGCACCATCATTATAATGGGCGAAGTAAGCGGAAAAATCGATAACCATCTAGCTAAATCCCCAGTTGGATCATTCAAGACGGTTTGAGCCATAACAAAAGAGAAAATGAGCGGAATTGTTATTGGCAGCACGAATTGTTGTGTATCAGAATCATTGTCAACGGCACTTCCAATGGCGGCAAACAATGCTCCATACAACAGATACCCACCTAGAAAATAAAACATAAAACAAGGAATAATAAGCGCCCAATTAATACTACTAATGCGCTGTATCATCTGTTGATTCTCAATTATATTATCAATGTTTTCTACAGAAGTTCCATCGGGACTTTTCTGTATCATCTGCTCAATTTGATTGCTACTGTACTTTTCTTTAACTATGGTGTTCAGGAACGTAGAGTAAAGTGCCGCTGTGAGAATTACCCAAAGCAAAAACTGAGTTAATCCAACCAAAGCGATTCCAACAATTTTGCCCATCATCAGTTGAAAGGGTTTCACAGAAGAAATGATAACTTCAACAATTCGATTAGTTTTTTCTTCAATTACACCGCGCATAACTTGTGCACCAAAGAGAAAGATGAAAAAGTAAATCAACATTCCACTGATAGCGCCAAGGGCCGTACTTATCTCAACATCATAGCTGACATCTTTTGCCGGCTTTTCATCAATTGGAATAGCGGTAATGCTCACATTTACAGCCTTCTCCACACTAGCAACGAGCTCTTTGTCAACCCCTTGCGACTTGAGTAATGCTCGCTCAATTTGCTTTTCAATCTGGTTCTCAATATAAATCTTTACGTTTAAGCTCACTTGCTCGCGAGAATACAAACGAACGTTGCGTTGAGTTACAAGTAAATTATCATCTTGGCTTGCCGGAATATGTACCAAGGCGTATACCTCTCCCGATTTCAACCTCTCTTTTGCCTGCTCAATTGGACCACTTACATAAGAAAAGACAATATTTGGGTTCGATTGCAACTGACCTTCAGCCACACCTGTTTCGTCGAACACTTGAACATTCCTAACGCTTTCATTGGCATTTGCTAGAAGCATTGGAACAATTCCAATAGCCGCAATAAGAATTGGCCCCAAGAAAGTCATAATGATGAAAGATCGCTTGCGAACTCTAGTCATGTATTCACGTCGAATAATTAATTTAATCTTTCCCATTACGCTATAACTTGATTTGTTCCTTGAACGGCACGTATAAAAATTTCGCTCATAGTAGGAATTACTTCATTAAAACTAACAATTTCACAAACAGGCATTACCGCAGCAAACAATTGATTTACGTTACTATTACCCAACATTTTCAATCTCACTTTGCAGTGATCGCCATCGCTTGATTTATTAATCAATTCAAAACCAGTCCAAAGTGCCGTGGTGAAAGCTAGCATATTCCCCTTGAACTCCATTTCAAATGTGTTGGTCTTGTATTCTTTTCGGATATCGTTAACTGTTCCATCAAGAATCTTTTTGCTCTTATTGATCAAAGCAATTCTGTCGCATAGTTCCTCAACAGTTTCCATGCGATGCGTCGAAAAAATGATCGTTGCGCCTTTTTCGCTGAGCAGTAAAATTTCATCACGAATAACAGCAGCATTTACGGGATCGAAGCCCGAGAAAGGTTCATCAAATATGAGCAACTCGGGTTCGTGTAGGACAGTTACGACGAATTGAACTTTTTGGGCCATTCCTTTGGATAGCTCGTCAATCGTCTTATTCCACCATGCTTCCATATTAAATTTCTCGAACCACATACGAAGACGACGTTTTGCTTCATGTTTGTCAAGACCTTTCAACTGTGCTAAATACATGCACTGCTCGCCAACTTGCATTTTCTTGTACAACCCTCGCTCTTCGGGCAAATAACCAATTGCACGAACATGGTCTTCTGTTAGTTTCTTTCCGTTAAAAAACAACTCACCAGAATCTGGAGCGGTAATTTGATTGATAATCCGGATTAAGGATGTTTTACCTGCTCCATTTGGCCCAAGCAAACCGAAGATTGAGCCTTTCTCAACCGAAATATTAATATCGCTCAGCGCTTGAAAATTGCCATATGATTTATTCACATGTCGCGCTTCAAAAAGAATGTTACTCATAGTCTATAAAAAAAAACAGCCGTATTAAGCGGCTGTCAAATATATTACTTCAAAAACGAATCAGTTAAAATACTCTTTCATTCTATCGAAAAACGATTTTTCTTTCTTTCCAGGTTGTGGAGCAAAGTTCGGTGCTTCTCGAAGATCTTCCATTATTTTCTTTTCCTCATTCGTTAGTGTCTGCGGAGTCCAAATGTTTACTTCGACTAATAAATCTCCTCTGTCGTATGAATTAACCTCAGGTAAGCCTTTGCCTCTCAGGCGATAAACTTTCCCACTTTGAGTACCTGCATCAATTTTAAACTTTGCTTTTCCATCTAATGTTGGAATTTCGATCGATGTACCCAGCGTAGCATCAACAAAACTTACATAACACGTGTAGTATAGATTGTTTCCATCACGCTTTAAATCAGCATGTTCAACTTCTTCGATGCTAACAATTAAGTCACCTGGAACGCCACCTCTTGGAGCTGCATTGCCTCTTCCTGCTACATTCAATTGCATTCCTTCTGCAACTCCAGCGGGAATATTCAATGTAATCACTTCTTCATCACGAACGATTCCATCGCCATGGCATGTTTTGCACTTATTAGCTACGGTTTTCCCTTCGCCTTCACAAGCAGGACAAGTTGATGCAGTTTGCATCTGACCCAAAATAGTATTTGTAATTCGGGTAACTCTACCCTGCCCTCTACACGTAGGACAAGTAGTGAAAGATGAGCCTTTTTCAGCTCCGCTACCTGAACAAGATTTGCAAGGCACGAATTTATTCACCTTGATTTTCTTCTCAACGCCTTTGGCAATTTCTTCAAGAGTGAGT
>Ga0209284_10004689_pt1 | contig 15031 bp, 14 predicted proteins | sample FRY03_FD_187211 | JGI IMG/M metagenome (GOLD analysis project Ga0209284, IMG submission 187211) | Freshwater microbial communities from Lake Fryxell liftoff mats and glacier meltwater in Antarctica - FRY-03 (SPAdes) (version 2) | ecosystem: Environmental > Aquatic > Freshwater > Ice > Glacier... | reverse complement strand
CCGTGGCCGACAGGCCAGGTTTTTCAATCGACCTGGCCTGTCGGCCACGGGTTAAACAATTCAATTCAATCAACAGCCGTCTGTTTCCGTGCGGGGTCGCTACACTAAGCGAGTTGAGAAGAATCCTTTCGGGGAATGCAGTTGACTTCTCGTGGACTTAGTAACAGGCGTTTCGACAGCATGGCAGATAATCAATCCTTCGAGTCGGCGGAAAGCGAGTCTCGGTATCGGTCGCTTCGTGCCGCTGTGGCCGACTACTACTACCGTGTCCAGGTGGAAGGCGGACGGATTCTGAAGAAACTCCACGGAGCAAACTGCGAAGTCGTGACCGGATACACGTCAGAAGAATATACGGCCGACCGTCGGCTGTGGATGGCAATCGTCCTGGAGGAAGACCGCGCTATCATCGAACAACAGATTGCTGATGTCATTTCCGGACACACGATAACTTCTGTGGAGTACCGCATCCGCCACAAGGATGGCAGCCTTCGATGGATACGAAAAACGGTGGTCCCCTACCACGACAGTCGCGGTACGCTGATTGCCTACGATGGCCTTCTGCATGATGTGACTCAACGCAAACGGGCTGAGTACGAGCTGCGCCAAAGTGAAGAACGCTTTCGACTGATTTTCGAAGATGACCTGACCGGAGACTATCTCGCCGCGCCGGATGGCGAAATCCTGCTGTGCAATCAGGCTTTCGCGAACATCTTCGGTTTCAGCAGAACGGAAGATGCTGTTGGCAGCAACCTCTCAAATCTCTACGGTCACCCGCTCACATGGCCCGGTTTTGTTAAACTCCTTTCTGAAAACAAGGTTCTGGACAGATACGAACGAGCAGGCCGGCACAGCGACGGCACGATCCGTCATGTGATTGAAACCATATTGGGGACATTCGATGCTCAGGGATCGCTCGTACGAATCAAGGGTTATGTGTATGACGACACAGACTCAAGAATCAGAGAGTCGCGCCTGCACGGGCGGAATGTCGAGCTGGAGCAGGTTGTGTTGCAGCGGACCCGGGATCTGCGTGAAAAGCATGAACATCTGCGGGCCGTCTGGAACTCCGCGTTTGATGCCATTATCACGATTGACAGTCAAGGCATTATCGAGACCGCAAATCGCGCGACCGAAAGGATGTTCGGTTATGCCTCCACCGAAATGATTGGCCAGAACGTCAGGATACTCATGCCGTCCCCGTTCCGTGAGGAGCATGATGGCTACCTCCGACGCTTTCTCACGACAGGCGAGGCGAGGATTCTCAATGCCCCTCGGGAACTGGTCGCCAAACGCAAGAATGGGTCCACATTCTCGATCGATTTGTCGGTGACCCAGGTTGATCATTCCCCGTATTTCACAGGTATCATTCGGGACATCACTGATCGCAAGCAACTTCAAAGGCATATCCTGGACATTTCCTCGGAAGAACAGCGTCGGATTGGCCGTGAACTGCACGACGGCACCGGCCAGGAACTGACCGGTCTCTCTTTGATCGCCGGAGCTCTGCTCGATCTTGTGGCAGCGGCTCCGGAAGCACATGCCGGTGGAAAGACCGTGCGGCAGTTTGACGAAGCTGACTTCAACCGCATTTGCGACACCACCAAAAAACTGATCCAAAAGCTGACTGAGGCGAATCGTCATGTGCATCAACTCTCGCATGGAATCATGCCCGTGCAGATTGATGCCGAGTCGCTGCAGTCTTCGCTCGAAGAACTTGCGAGTGCGACGAATATGCCGCCAACCGTCAGTTGCCACTTTCATTGTCCCGCCCCCGTTGTTGTCTCCAATAATTCCACAGCGGCGCACCTCTACCGCATCGCGCAAGAGGCGGTGAACAACGCTTTGAAACATGGCCATGCTGGCGAAATCACGATCTCTTTAAAGCAAAGCGATGACGAACTCATTTTGGAAGTTGTTGACGACGGCATCGGTATTGACGAGGCATCCACCCGCATCGCTGTCGCGCGAAAAGATCATGGCATGGGTCTGCGCACCATGCAGTACCGCGCGGGACTGATCGGAGGTGCGTTACAAATCGAACGCAGCCCGCATGGCGGAACTCGAGTGAGATGCGCATTATCACACGGGGTAGGAGGAATCTAGGTGAAAAAGCAACACTTGCCAGCGAAGATTCTGATCGTCGATGATCATCCTTTGGTCCGCGAGGGGCTTGCGATGCGCATTTCCCTGCATCCGGATCTGAGTGTCTGCGGCGAAGCGGATTCGGAGAACGAGGCGCTCGCGCTGGTGTCGGGAATCGGCCCCGAATTGGTTCTCATCGACATCTCGCTGAAAAGCGGGCATGGCCTTGATCTGATCAAACGGATCCATGCACTGAACCCGGCGATTAAAATGCTGGTCATCTCCGGCTTTCAGGAATCGCTCTATGCGGAACGTGCTTTCCGGGCCGGAGCGCTCGGATATCTGAACAAGCAACAATCCAATGAGAAGCTGATCGAAGCCATCCGCACTGTGCTCGCCGGGAAACGATTCCTGAGCCCTGAGATCAGTCGGCGGCTCATTGAGCAGGCACTCGGGACGTCCGACATGACAAGAACCCCGATTGAGCGTCTCACCGACCGGGAACTGGAGATCTTTCGTATGATTGGAGAAGGTCTGACGACAAGCGTTATCGCCAGCCAGCTTTTTCTCAGCACGCACACGATCGACACGCACCGCGAAAACATCAAACGCAAGCTGGCCGTCACCACCGCCACCGAACTGTCCCGCACGGCCGTCCAATGGGTGCTGGAGAACGGCTAACGGGACTTGCTTCAGTCGTCATCAACCACATCCTGCTGCCGTACTGTGAGCAAAGAACATGGGCGATCCCGCAGAACGCGGCGCGGCGTGCTTCCCAGCAGATCTCTGACGAGTCCAGAACGCCCGGTTGCTCCCATCACGATCAGATCTGCTGAGTACTTTTGGGCCGCAGCGATGATCTGTTCATGCGGAACTCCTCGTTCAAGCACCAGCGTATGAACCAAATATCAGCAACTGCGGGGGTGCGATCCCGCGGCTCCTCCAGAACTACTTTGCGTCCCATAGATTCTGCAGCGGCACCACAGCGCCGCTTTGTGCCCGGCTCTCTTCCATCGCCTGCATGAAGGCAAAAATCTCCAGCGTCTCGGCGGGGGTAACGGGGACTTGTTTTGTCTTAAAGAATTTCGCCAATTCGATAGCCAGCCCGCCGTAGCCCATGTAGGCGTCGTTTGTCGGCACGATCCCGTTTATCGGGATGCCGTGGCCGTAAATGCCGGCGGTCGAGACGCCTTTGTCGCCGAAGACCGTCGCGCTGTACTTCACGCCCCCTTCTTTCACGCCCCGATACGTCGCCACGCGGCCGTCTCTATAAGTGGCCGTAACAACTTCGACCGCGGTTGTTGAGACACACGACAACTTCTCGACACCGGGGCCCATGATCGTGTAAAGCGTTTCGATGCTGTGCAACGGACGGGTGAATTTATCGGCGTCCGGGACCTCTTTCGTGAATCCGCCGTAAACGTCGCAGCCGAGCACCTTGCCGACTTCCGGATGACTCCGCATGCCGATGAACCCTGGGCTATACCGATGCTGCGAGCAACTCCAGAACGGCACCTTGGCGTCCAAGGCCAGCTTGTAAATCGCCACGGCGTCCTGCGGTTCGGACGCGGCTGGCCGACCGATGAACAGTGGCTTGCCGGCATTAATTACTGCTGTCGCCTGCTGCAAGTGCTTACGCCCGTCGAGACTCCAGATCATCACGGCGTCGCACTTCGAGAGGAGATCATCGATCGAGCTGACGATCTCAACCGGCTTGACGTTCGGATCGTCCTTGTACAGCGCGAGCATCTGCGCCTGCCACTTTGCCGTGAATTCCGCACTCATCGGATAATCCGGACTTGTCACCGGATAGGCTGCCGTCACCCGTAACCCGGCGAGTTCGCCCTCAGCCTTGGGGTTATTAAAGAACGCCGCATATTCGGTCGCCTGGTAATTGTCGAACCCCAGGATGCCAACATTCACTGGCTCCGCAGCCACGACGAATGGTGCGATTCCCATCAGACAGCAGACCGCAATCAAACAACGGAACCGGCGCATTGGAATTTCCTTGAGTCTTTTGGTTTTGGTTTCGCGGTGAACCCTGGAAAACGATTTACACTTCCGCGAGGCGTTCATTCGAGTCGCCAAAGTTGTCGAGTGGGATACCATACTTGTTCAGCAATGAAAGATACAGACTGCACATCTTGCGATTTGGCTTGTCCAGGTAGTCGAGGACTCGCCCGCCTTGAAGCTGCCCGCCTCCGCCGCCCAGCAACTCGACCGGCAGCTTGGTGGCGTCGTGTCCGCCGTGCAGCATGCTGGAGCAGAACATGAGAATCGAGTTGTCGAGCGACTTTCGCTCGCCTTCCTGGATCGCGTCGAGCTTGCGGGCGATGTACGCCAATTGTTCGAGAAACGACTGATTGACCTTCAGGTAATCGGCGTCGTTTCGGTGCGACAACTCATGATGGCCAACCTCGACACCCTGATGCGGGAACTGCAGATAGCTGTGATCCTTATTGAGTTTCAGCGTGCAAACACGCGTGGCGTCGGTCTGGAAAGCCAGCACGAGGATGTCGCACATTAACCGCATGTGATCGGCGAGGTTTTGCGGAATGCCGTCGGCGGGACGCTGGATGTTGGGCATGTCGAGTGTTGGCCTCCACCCTTGCAGTTCTCCCTGCTTTCCGGCCTGTTCGACCCGCTGCTCGATCTCGCGGACCAAGTTCAGGTACTCATCGAGCTTGCGTTGATCGCTCGTACCGATTTTGCCCCGAACACGACCCGCTTAGCTCAGGACAGCGTCGAGGACGCTGCGATCACCGCGTTTCGCGCCGTCGGTGAACAGCCGGTCAAAGGCCAGGGCCGGATACAATTCGAGCGGAATCGGCGTGGTCGGCGAACTCCAGGAAATATGTGAGCTGTAGAGCCTCGAGTAGTTTTGTGGAGTCCTGGATTTGAGCGTTCGCAACCCAGCACCAGACTGGAGACTTTCGTCGACTGTCCGTATCGCTGGGCGATCAACTGATCGAAACTGGTCTCGGAACGGATCTCGCCGCCCGAGGCCAGCGGCGCCCCAGCCAGCAGATCGCCAGTCATTGAACTGTGGATATTGCCCTTGAGCGCTTCGGCGTTGTAAAGCCCCTGGATGAACGTCAGCTGCGAATGGCTGTGAGAATGCGATTGACCATGGCTGTGGCTATGCCGGTTGCCGCCGTGCGAATGGACGTGAGCGTTCTCATGTGACATCGATCGCGACGGTGGATCTTTCTGAGCGTGCGAGCCCGCATGCGTGTGAGTGTGCTCATCGCCTTCATGCGTGTGGCGAAAGCCGGGAGTCACAAGAACAGCGGCGGCAATCAGAAAGATCACCAGACTCACGACAACGACCGAAAATAACCGACTTCGTTGCATCCCTTCAGCATACTTGAACGGACGCTTTAAAACACCTCAGTCATTCGTCATTTCACGTCAAGCCCCGCTGCCGGGGATCGCTGCGTTGGTGAACAGAAAAGTTAACGAGAAGCATCGCCGCGTGTCATGATTTGCTTGAAATGAGGTGCTTTCCTGAGCGTTTACGGTGGCCGTCAGTGTGCTTGTGTTTAGTGAGGCAAAAACAGGATCAACAGGTTGTCCACGAGAGTTTCGCTGCGTCGGTCGCCCAGACTGAAGCGTCCAACGCGGGTTATTCACTTCTTCGGTGTGCGCCACTGAAGGGTGCAAAGGCACAAACCATATGACATTCGGCGAGTCGGACTGCAGCAGCAAAAACATCTAAATTCGATTTCTCAGGGCGGGAACAATTGCGACTTGTGCCGCATAAATCGCGGGGATCAAACCAGCGATGATTCCTGCCAGAAGGGACACGGTAAGGCCGCGAATGGCGACATCGATCGATGGCACAAACGCTATCGTAACGGCCTCCGCGCCGACCGACAGTCCGCTGAATTTCAGGAAGCCCATTGCACAGCTTGTGCCGAGGATTCCGCCCGTGAGTCCGAGGATTGTGCTTTCACTCAAGACAAGGCCGAAGACTCGGAACCCGGAGAATCCTATTGTCTGCAGCACTGCGTGTTCGCGAATCCGGTCCTGCACGGACATGATCGTCGTCGTTGCGACCAGTGCCAGCACCAGACCGACGCAGGCGTAACCAAGATACTGAGCCATGCCGAGGATCTGTGTCAGATCGCCAAGGCTCTTCGCTTGAAAGATTCCTTTGGGTCGCGTTTGCGTGGCGGTTGGGCCCCCGCGAAAGAGCTGATCGATGGCACTGCAGGTCGCATCAACATCAGCACCTGGCTGGAGCAGTACTTCGATTTGCGTGACTGTTCCCACCAGGTCCCGGCCTCGCTGCAAAAAAGCCAAATGAGTGTAGATGTAGTTCTCTTCCGCGGGCTCCCTGGCTCGGAAGATCCCGGCGACCATGACAGTGACTTCACCGATCGAAAACTTTTGCCCAACTCTCAGGCGTCTGCGGATTGCCACCGATTCGCCTACGACTGCCGCGTCCTGATGCTTCTCAAACTCTTGCCAGCTGCCGCCTATCAGGTCAAAGCCCCGCGCCTGCCGCAATTCCTCGGCAGGCAAACCGTAGAAGACCACCACGTCAAGACTGGCCCGGCAGTTATTCGTGAAGACCTGAATGGGGGTCGCCTGTCGGACCTGCGGCAACTCTTCAATGCGTCGCTCATAATCCTGCGGCAGATGGCTGCTGGCCGGACAGAACTTGTTGGCCTGGAAGACGATCAGTGTTTCCTTCGCTGACTGTTGTTGAAGCAGATTCGCCATGCCGTCGTTCATCGCTCCGACAAAGCACATCACAAACAACGCCGTGCCGGAACCGATGACTGTCAGCACGGTTCGAGAGCGATGTCGCCAGAGTGTTTTGAGGATCAAAGGCAGGAAGCGAAACATGGAAAGTCCTTCATAGCAGGGAAACGAGAACTCACCGAACACCTGCAAGGTCTGCCACGGCAGGAATTTCCACCAGTTTGCCGCGATCCAGTGTGAACTTTCGGCTAGCAATTCCGGCAGCCACTCGATCGTGCGTGACCATTAACATCGTGATTCCCAGTTCCTTGTTCAGCCGCTGCAACAAGTCCAAAATTTGTTCAGTCGTCACCGGATCGAGGTCACCGGTCGGTTCATCGGCCACGATGATCTTGGGATGCGCAACAATCGCCCGGGCGATACCAACACGCTGCTCCTGACCACCAGAGAGCTGACCGGGATAGTGATTGGCCCGGTCCAGCAGATCGACCGCCCTCAACGCTGTTTCCACACGTCTTCGTCGCTCGGCCGCATTCATTGGTAACAGCAGCAATGGCAGTTCGACGTTTTCAAACGCCGTCAGTACCGGCACCAGATTGTGAGTCTGGAAAATATAACCGAGGTTTTCCGAACGCCAGTGCGCGAGTCGTGTTCGGGACAGACGCGTAATCTCAATCCCATCGACGGTGATAGTGCCCGAATCGGGATGATCGATACTTGCGATCAGATTCAGCAACGTCGACTTGCCTGTGCCGCTGGAACCCATCAGCGAAACAAAATCGCCGGCTTGTATGTCCACCGAAACATCGTCCAGAGGCGCAATGGTTTCACCGCCCTTGTGATATTTTTTTGTGACGTTACGAATTTCGACCAACGCCATTGTTCATTTCTCCCTGAAAGTTACGGTGGGTTGTGTCTCGGTGCCTGTCTGCGGAGTGGTTACCGGCGACTTCGATGTTTCCGCTTCCGAGATAATCTGGATGCGCATCCCGCTTTGTAGCCCTGCTATGTCACCGGAAATTAGTCTTTCCGATAGATTGAGTCCGCTCAGGACTTCGGTCAGACCAGACTTCGTCTGTTCACCGCATTCGACAGATCGCATCACAGCAACTCGTCGGGATTGATCGGCAATCCAAACAACTTGTCCCGTGTCTCCAGGATGAATCAAATCGGAAGGCACAAACAGTCGCAGCTGAGAAGAACGTGTGTCATCAGACTCCTGTCGTTCTGGCTCCAGAAATGTCACATCCACCAGCATTTCCGGGCGATAAGCTTCGGAAGGTTCATGGATGGCCACCCGAACCTGCAACGTGTTCTTTTGGATGTCGGCCTCCGAACCGAACGAAATCACGCTGCCGGAGAAAACACCATCTGCGGCGGGACTGCGAATTTCCACGGATTGGCCCAGAGACACCTGACGAATGTTTTCGAATCGAACATCCACACGAAGCTGCAGCATGCTCGGCTGATAAATCGTGGCGATGGCATCACCGGTTGGTTCACCAGACTGCTCTCGGCCTGTGAGTGTGGCACCTGCCGCCAGCAGAATCTTGTGGATCCGACCATCAGCAGGAGCCCGGACAGTAGTTCGATCCAGCCGGAGTTTCGAGATGGCTTCATCCACGTCAGCCTGTTCCAGCACAGCCTCTGCTATTCTGACGGCGGATTCCGCGCTTTCGACGGCCTGAGTTTCATCGACCAGCAGTTCCAACTGTCGTTGCAGCGTGTCTCGGCGTTGACGCAACGCCTTCGATTCGTTTTCCAGCGACGATTTCCTCCCCATCAGTTCTTCCACCAGGGCATTCGAAGAATTGAACTCCGCTTCTGCGGCCTGGATCGCCCGGCCAGTGATCGCGGCGGCGGCCGCCTGCTTACCTTCGAGGTCCAGTTTCGCAAAACGTTGACGTGATTCGGCGCGACGCAATTCGAATGGAAGGCTTGCGATCTGCGTCGCGACCTTTGCCAATCCCGCCTCAGCGTCAGCGAGAGGAGACCGAAGGTGAAGTGGCTCCTGTCGTCGAATTGTTGCGGTCCGGAACTGAGCTTTGCTGCGTTCCAGTTCTGCCTTCCGATTCTTCGTTTCCGCCTGAGCTCTCCGGTAGGACAGCTCAGCGTTCTCACTCACCAATCTTGCGATCGGTTGCCCACTGGTCACGAGGTCTCCTTCAACCACCATGACTTCCTTGACAACGCCTGCGATCAGTGATGGTACCTTAATCAGCGCCGGACGAGGTTCGACCCAGCCAGCAGCCTTGAACGAGGGCATCCCGCCTTCGCGCACCGTCGACTGTATCGCCACGACTGGAATGACCACGACAGACTGAGGCGGGAAGATTCTGTCCCACGAAGCCCGCACAAAAATCACAGCAAATCCCAGCAGGATCGACGATGGCAGAACGTAACGAGACCACAGTTGCCTGCGGTCTCGCTTGAGTCCAACAGCCAAAGTCGCCTGACGATTCACTGCCAATCCAGAAAGGTCGACGGTGTTCATGAAGTTACTTTCGTACGTACAAGCTGCTGGCCAGTACCGTCAAATTTCCCGCCTCGTCGCGGTTGGCTTTTCCCTGGACCACAACAATCTGCAGTTCCTTCAGGCCCATGAGTTCACGGGCATCCTGTTTTACCATCTGGCCCTGATCGTCGATAAACTTGACCAGTGCGGTGGATGTCGGCAGCTTGTCAGTCGAACAGCAGTAGTCCCAGGGAGTCGGACAGTTTTCACCTTCGCCAACACAGGCCTGCAAAGACAGATCGACGATCGTGAATGCTGCCGTTCCTTCAACCCAGGGATTCTCAGAGCCTCCGATCCGCCCGACGAGCACAACGTCGTCGCCATCCTTTGATGCTTCCCGAACCGCGAGAATGTCTTTGGCTCCGGCGGGCTCGGCGGCAAGAACGTACTTCGCTCCAGCAGCCGATGGCTGCGCGGCTGCGGTTGTGTCAGATGGCTTCGATTCGGTTGCCGTCGTCCCGGCCGAAGGAGTTTCCATGCATCCGACGCTCAGAAACAGAGCAGACAAAAGAAACATGATTTGGGGCTTTTTCATCGACAAGTCCTTTTAAAGAAAATGGTCTTCAAGACGACAAACTCAACAATCAAACAACGCTCGTTAACAAACAACGCTCGTTAACAAACAACGCTCATTAAACCGTCTTCAGGCCCGTCACAATGGGCATTCGCAGCGCTCGAATTGCCGGAGGAAGGGCTCCCACTAAACCGAGCAGGAGTCCCACTCCGCATCCGATCATCACGCACTCGTTGTCGATGCGTAGCGCAAAGGCACCCATGGTGAACCGCACCGACAGGCCGTTAAACAACGCCAGCGACAGCCCGGTCGCCAGCAGACTCGCAGTTGCCGAAAGCAGCACGGCTTCCTGAATCAGGCTGACCGCGATCGACCGTCGTACAAAGCCAATTGTCTGCAGCATCGCCAGTTCCGGAATCCGTCCCACAACAGCACCATACATTGTGTTGAGCCCGCCGAAGACACCGGCACTTGCGACTAACACGACGATCAGCCAGGCCAGCTTGCGAATGGGGCCGTAATCTCGCTGAAGCGTGGCGTAGTATTCTGTTTCGCGGAGTGTCTGCAGTTCCAGGTCCAGCCGCTGTCGACAAAACAGAGACAACTCGACAAAGTCATCCGGTGAGTTCATCGTCAACGCAACGAGGCTCAGATCCTGACGTTTGAGCGATTGTTGCAGTTCATCGAGTCGACACCAGATTTCTGATTCGAATGCGGAACCTCCGGCGGAGAAGATCCCGGCAATCTTCCAGGCTCTCCCTTCAAACGACAGGCTGCTTCCAACCTGCAGATTCTCTGTGGCCACACCGAGCTTTGCTGCGACCAGTCGTCCAATCAGGATCTCACCCGCTTCCGGCCATGCGCCGTTTTCGATTTCAACGGCTCGTCGCACAAGGGCGCCCGTCGGTGTGACTCCACGCAAAATTCCCATTGCCGGGTGTGTCGATTCCGGCAGCGTGATTTCAGACCCCAGATACAATTCCGGCGACACATAGGCCTGGTCAGATCGTTTCCTGATTCCTGCCACGCTTGCCGCAACCAAGTCGGTGGTTCGCATGGGGATCGACGAGTATTCAAGATTCTCACCCATGCCAAGTGAAAATATCAAAGCACTGTCAGAATCTCCGCTGACGATCAGCGACTGTTCCAGCCCTCGAATGAATCCCACAACCGCAAAGACCAGACACACGACAATCGTCAAACCAAACAGCGTTAAGGCTGTCCGGATCGGACGTCGAAAGAGATTTCGGATGGCATACTCCCACGGGAGCAAGCGGAATAGCATGGCGTGAGTCTTCGCGACGGCGATATTCAGGTAGATATGGGCAACATTGCCCGTGATGTCAGATCTCGCGGGATACATACCCTGCGCGGCGAATTCGAATCGGACTGCAAGTGCAATCGACTATCGGGCTGGCACTGATCAGAGCGCAGCGCTCAACACGTCAAGGAGCAAACGTGGAGCCGAAGAATGCGTCCGCCGTGACATGAATCACGCGGATCGTCAGTGAAACTCAACTGACTGCCATGCTGCGTTGCGCAACACACGTGCGATTCAACAATCGCCGGAGGAAAGCCGCAAGATACTGCCGCTGTCAGCAGAGTATCTGCTTTTGCGACAATCGCGCCAGCACAAACTCCCTGACAAGAACAGGGCTCAGGCAACCGTTTGTCGTCTGAGTTTGGGGCATTCGATGCAGGTTCAGATGGCCTGCAGCATTTGCAGCATCGCTCAATCGGTGGAGGCGTATCCTGCTTGGCGCTCGACGCAGCGCAACACATCCCGCTCGCGCACGAAAACGTGCAAAGCAGGAGTGCCACAACGGTCATGATACTTACAAAGCGATGCACAAGCAGCCTTCTCCTCAAGTGTTGTAACGAGTATGCGTTGCTATTATTGCGACGTCAAGTCGAATCCCAGCCGAACGATACTGCGTCGGCAACGAGACGCTCTGGTTTTGCGTGGTGAAGACCCGAAGTAGTACTTCGGAATCAATTCCCTGCTGGTGACACGCCGAGTCCGAGGGCGTAATATCTGTGTCCATCAGTTACTCTCAGCAAAAACTTCATGACTTGACATGACCCGGACAAAAGTTATCTCAAAGTACGCGCTGGCGATCTTCATGTTGATTGCTGGCACCATGCACTTCGCGAACCGCAGTTATTTCAAGATCCTGTGCCGAAAGTTGATTTCGAGCTAGTTAACGAACGGGACATCGCTGACCTGAAAACAAAGATTTTGGGGTCGGGACTCTCGACCTCCGACCTTGTCGGCGCGGCGTGGTCGTCGGCGGCTAGTTTCCGGGGCACCGATAATCGTGGCGGGGCCAATGGTGCCCGCATCCGACTTGTTCCGCAGAAAGATTGGGAAGTGAATCAGCCTGCCGAGCTCGCCAAAATCCTCGCGAAGTTGGAAGAGATTCAGCAAGACTACAACAAAGCTCAGTCGGGCAAGAAGAAAGTTTCTTTAGCCGACGTCATTGTGCTGGGCGGCTGCGCAGCTGTTGAAGATGCGGCGAAGAAGGGGGGCCACCAGGTGAAAGTTCCGTTTAAGGCAGGTCGCACGGATGCGACTCAGGAAATGACCGACGTGGAGTCATTCGCCCCGCTGCAACCCCAGGCCGATGGCTTTCGCAATTTTCAGTCGAACGGACTTGATCGCCCCGTTGAAGAAGCGCTCATCGACCTCGCCAATATGCTGACTTTGACGGTACCCGAGATGACCGTACTCGTGGGGGGCCTGCGTGTGCTCGGCACCAATGTTGGCAGCGGACCCTTGGCCAAACTCGGAGTTTTCACGGAAAAGCCGGGAACGTTGAGCAACGACTTCTTCGTGAACTTGTTGGATATGAATACCAAATGGGAAGTGTCGCCGATGTGCGAACACTTCTTCGAAGGCAAGGATTATAAGTCGAGCGATGTGAAATGGACTGGCAGCCGCGTTGATCTGGTGTTCGGATCAAACTCTCAACTCCGAGCCGTTTCCGAAGTGTATGCCAGCGAAGACGCGAAGGAAAAGTTCATCAACGACTTCGTCTGTGCCTGGACGAAAGTTATGAACCTCGACCGTTTCGATCTTGATCGTGCTGAGCGGCTTGCCGACAAGCCAGCGATCGTCAGCAATAAGTAGTCGAGATCGCTCACCACGATACGCCGATTCAGCGAATACGGGTTCAACTTGCTTGCCAAGTTGAACCCGTTTTTTTTTATTGATTCTTGTCGTCGCAGCGCAGTCTCTCACCGCCGGCCCAGTGATGCTGGACCTTCTCCGCTCAACGAGGCCGGTTGGTCGATCTCGAAGCTGAACCACCCTATTCTTGCAAGTTCCGGATGGACGATGAGCTCAATAAACCCAAAATGCGTTCACTATTTCGATGGCTCGCTGGCCTGAACTGCTCGTTCTTCTTTTACGCGGCCATAGCGACTGCGTTTCCTCAAATTATCGGGGGGAACGGTCAGCCAAGTTTTCTCCTGGCTGCATCGCTCGGTTCAATAGGAATGCTATTCGCCGAGCTTGCGGCGACAGGAAGACTCAGACGGTAGGCAGCGGAACCACGAAGCGGCGAACAATTATTGCTTTGACTTCGCGGCCGCGTACGAAGATCGCGGAGTAAGCTTGGTGGTTGAGCAGGAGAGTTTCAATTGTTGCCCGACCGATCCGAGTCAGTCCAACGATTTGATGCCGCTCCCAGCAGAAGTGCTCGTCCCAGACGTCCCGACGGGGATGGAAAAGCGGCACAGGTTCTTCACCCTTGGGTGCAGTCACTTCCACTCGATTCGATTTATGAAAATTGCAACCGGGACAAGCCCATACAAAATTTTGAATTTCTGATTTTCCACCCCGAGAACGCGGGATGATGTGCTCGACGTGGAAGGTTGCACCTTGCAGCGACTGGTGCATCCGGCAGTACTCACATCGTCCAGCGGCGCGTCGCTCCACTGTCCGAATGATCTCGCTCCACGAGGTCATTCAGGTTTACGCCCGAGTAAGTGGATCGCTTCGGCTCGAACCAGAGAAAGACATTCACTGAGTTCAACCAAAGATTCCAAATCTTCGCGTTCAGTATCGGTCAGGAGTCCATCGTTGTTGCGATCCATCAATTCCTGCAATCGCTGGTCTGCCTTGGGTGGCAGTCGCAGACTTCCCACGGACTCCACCCATTCCAACGGTGCGTCAATCGTAATGCTCACGCGTCGTTCTCCCATCAAACAGGATTCGTCGGGCTGATAGTTCACCGCTGCGGCGTCCCGTCCACGGTGTTCACCAACGTTGAACTGCATTTTACCATCAGCACCCCGTCACAGATACTAAACTCTGCAGATACGGTCCTGGAGCAGTGCCCATCACCAGAATTATCGCGTGTTTTTTCTGTTATCTCGAACCGTAGGCGGCGGGTCGAAGCTGAAGGATGGTCTTGTTCATCGACAGTTCACCGTGCCGATGAATCCATTGAATTTGTCAGCAGCGAGACTTCATAGTTCAGGACCGATTCCACATCCGTCTGGCTGACTCCGGGGAACCATTCGAGGAATTGATCGACAGTAGCACCATCACGAAGATTCTCAAAGAGCGCAGTGACCGGAACCCGAGTGCCTTGAAACACCAGTGTCCCGCTGACCTTGTCATTCATCGCTTTAACGGATCCCAGATTGTTCCAGTTTCTGTCCAATGTGCTGCTCCAAACAAAAGTCTATGTCGGCGTTCATCGAAATGCGGATTCAAGATCGGCTGATTTGTGCGACGCGTTCAGGGATCAGCCTACCAGTGTTCGTTTTAATGGCTTCTTGAGGCGGAACACATATATGCCAGGTTCTGTCAATGCACCGCACAGCAAGTACAGCCACCTCCGGGCCTTTGTAGGGCCGATACACCTGTCGGAGACAGGTTGGAGTCCCTTGAACTCTGCATTTTTCACACGGAGCCTGAAGTCACTGATGCAAGTGCATTAACAAGGCGTGGGCGTAGTGCGGCTCGGGAGCTGGGTTTGACACTCGACGATGAGACGATGTGAGTATCGACCTCAGATATCTGTTCTACCATTAGGCTTCCCGCCCAGCAATTCCGGCTCCTGGTGTACCTCCTGAATCGGCGATTTCAAGTCGGAGCGACCGACGACTCGCATGGACCATTGGTATCGACATCGAACAAGTATCAAGAGCCAAACGGCTGACGTTTCGCTCGACGAAAACAAAGTGCATCAGGAAACGTT
>Ga0209284_10004678_pt1 | contig 15075 bp, 20 predicted proteins | sample FRY03_FD_187211 | JGI IMG/M metagenome (GOLD analysis project Ga0209284, IMG submission 187211) | Freshwater microbial communities from Lake Fryxell liftoff mats and glacier meltwater in Antarctica - FRY-03 (SPAdes) (version 2) | ecosystem: Environmental > Aquatic > Freshwater > Ice > Glacier... | reverse complement strand
CCTGAACGGCAGACTCGGGTTGCGCGGCTCTTACAGACAAAGATTTACACTACCACCGAAAAATGGGACTCACGCGGGATTTCATTAAGCATCCCCGTCTGGTTTACACAAAAATAAAGAAGGAAGCGGAATCTCAATTCCAACTAGCTGAGGGGGATAGAGTTAAGTTGGCCATCGAGGCCAGACTAACCCGCGAACAACACGTCGCACCCCTCCGGCAGGACTGCGATACCTACCTTGCCGATGTGAAGCCCTATTTCTCGGTAAATGGCTAAGCGGAAGCCAGCTTCGACGGCGCGCCTTGTCGTGTCCGTAGCCGGGCACTTCCAGGTGGGGAAATCCACTCTGGTCAATTGCCTGCTTCGCGAGCGAGTGGCCAAGTGCGGCGACAGCACCACCCCCACCACCGCACGGGCTCAACCCTATCCCTGCGGCCAACTCACCCTACTCGACACACCCGGCATCAATGCCGAGGAGGCCCACACCTGGGAGATGTGGAAAGGCATTCAACGGTCGGATCTGGCGATTCTCGTGGTATCGAGCCTGAAAGAGTTGAGCGAGCCTCTAAAAAATCTGCTCGCACAGATCGCGCGTGAGCGTCTCCCCCTCTACGCGCTGGTCAACTGCTGGGATGACAAGACATGGAACGACGGCGATCCCGACGCAGCGAAGGATAAGCAAGTCGTCAAGGCAATCATCAGTCAAATCCGCGAGCGCTCGAAACTCATCGGTAGTTCCATAGTCAATCTTGAATGGGCCGCAGCGGCGCGGGGTTGCTTGGACGACGAAGAGCGAGCAGAGAAGCTTATCACGGAATACCACTCCGGGGACAAAGACGCCCCCAGCTCCCTTGATGTGCGGAGCGGCTTGCTGGAGTTGGAGAAATTCCTCTTTCCTGATCCACTGCCCGCCTTTTCCCCCGCGGGTCTGGAATGCATCGTCTTAACTTCGAAATTCATCCGCCGCTTGGGAAAGGAGTCCTAACAAAATCATGCCAGCACAGCCTTACGTCAACTTTCTGCTCGGAAACGTTTCCTTGGTCACGGAGGAAATGGCAGTCGAATGGTATAATGAACTCATCGGTCTCCACTCCGACCTCGTCGTCCAGATTGGACAGCTCGACGAGGGCTCGGGTGAGATCGCGCAGGAGGCTGATGAACTGAAACGTAAATTGAGTAGCGTCCGATCCGAACTGACCAAGCTGGGAAAGGAGATTGTGAAATTCACCTGCCGTCTCGACCAGTTGACCGATAAGCTTAACGTGATCGAACAGCGCCTCGTTTCTTCAGACTTCGAACGGGAGATCGCAGTCATGTTCCAAAGGCAATTCGCCCGGCTGGAGGAATCCTTCAAAAACCATGCATCGGTGGAATCCACCCGTAACTCCGACCCGAACGCTCGGAGTTAAACGATCTCCACGGACATTCCTTAGGCGGAGCGGATATCTCCACAGCATGTCGGATTCGTCGTCGATGTAGGACCCCACATCGGAGGGGGCGCCGAAAAGCCATGTCAGGATGTTCGTGAGGACGCTTGGTTGGTTTCGTCGGCGCCTTGCGCCCTGCCCGGTCGATGCCGGTGAGGCGGCTCAGCGCCCTGACCTGGAGCGGGAGCTTTGGGATCTCAGATAATCGTAGCCCTTGAGCGCCTTCGCGGTAGTGGACTTCGGCTGCCCTGAAACAGAGGCAATCGTCGCCTTCTTCACCAAGGCCTTCGATTTCGGCACGGTGATAGAGGATAGCGGTTTCGACGGGGTGGAGGGCATAGTGATTGAGTAATCGTAGCTCCAAAGCCCGGTTGGTCAAGGCCACAAGCACATCGCCATTGTCCATGTTGACTTTGCTTTTCGCCGCCTCGTAATGATCTTTCATTCTGCAGGGATTGCATAAGCGCTTCAATCCCCCAAGCGTGGGAGACCGGGTCGGTCGCCGTACCCGAGTTGAATCTGGATCCCGCCCATGACGTGCTTCGCGCCGCTGCACTGGATCAGGTCCAGCGCCGAGAGGTGTGTTCCCTGCACAATTTCGGTTTTCAGGCGCTTGATGGCATCGAGTTCACCAAGCTTGAGAATCACCTGGTTGTCGCCTTCAAACTCGAGGACCTGGCTGAGTTCTGATTTCTGCACCCCTTTCCGAACCAGTGACTTCAGGTACCAACCGACCACCGAGCAAGCGCAACTCCCTAGAAAATTGCGGCCCTCGTAGGACTCGGATAGCATCGACATCCGGAGGTGCTGGACTTCCCGGTCGAGCCGCATTTCCTCGATTCGGACTTGATAGTCTCCTGCCACTTTCGCCGTCAGCGCCGTAGCGGTTGCAGAAGCCACGATCCTATCTTCGAGGCAGCGGATTGGCTCTAAGGTTACCTTGCTCTCTTTCCCGAGGTGCTTTCGCACCTCCCGATCGAGAGCCTGCTCTGAAAGGAAGATTTGTCCTTGCGCGATAGCCTTCAAGCCTTCGGGCGTGAATTGGGATTTCAGGGCACCAGTGATAAACTCCGCATTGCCGGCCAGATCGACTGCGACATCCTTGGCCGAGGAAGACAACTGTTTTAACAAATCTGAAAAATTCATACCCATTGAATAAAGGTCTCCAGACGATTCGTCAATTCCCGCTTGCGGAAGCATGACCGTAAGACACCTCCGCTACTTGGCCGAATTCGCCCCATTGACGAGATGATGGCTGAACTGCAGGCAACATTCAATCCGCAGGGACAGGTTCACGATCCGCTCTGACGATTACAGCAGGCTCTGAAATTCACGATTTCGTCAAAAATTTGCACCTTTTTGGCCGTCCTACTGGAACCTGTCCCTGTGAATTAGGAACCTGTCCCTGTGAATTACTGTGAATTAGGAACCTGTCCCTGTGAATTTTAACGCCCTCTCCCGCTTGACATCTGGCAGAAACATCATAAAAAAACCTCTCCCTCTCCCATGGACCAGAAACAACTAGCCAGGGAAGCGGTGAACCGTGCCGCGTCCCACCTCCATTCCTACGGGATCCGAGTAGCGGACTTCACCCTCACGACCGAGTGGGACTGGTGGCGTCCCGTCGGGGGATCCTCAGTGTGGCCAAGCACCCGCCATTTCAACATGGGGCGCTACCCGACCGAGTTCTCCCGCAACTGGTTTGCCATGCACGAGTTGGGCCACCTCCTTTGGGCCGAACACCAACCCCTGCGCAGCCATACTTTCCGCTCGGCCTTCGGTGAACCCCTTCCCCCAGACTACGAAAGAATCTACAAGCTCGAGGCATGGAAAGCCTTCCTTTTTAGACGTCCCGACGGCGAGCCGTCTTATTATGGTGCTCGTGGCGGCGGCGAAGAGCGCTTCTGCGAGATGATCGGCCTGATGTGGGCCACCGGTGGCTTTTCCGATCCCCCTCCCGCCGACCTCGCGACGCTCTGGGACTGCTGCTGGGCCCACGGGTTGGCGCGCATGACCTGAACGCCAGGTCATCGAGACGCGGAACAAAACCTGATCAGCCCCTTAAAACTGACTTGTCATTGGCACGACACTTACGACCCATCACTTCCACTCCGGCCACGCCTCTTTTGAGCTGACTCAGCACTGCCGTCTCTTACGATCCGAATAATGAAATCCGAAATCTGAAATCCGAATTTACCCAACGGGAAACAACTCACCGTAGTTAAAAAAGATCTCATCGCCCGGGCGAATCGGATTCACGCACTCAAAGCGGGCGGACTTCCAGCGCGTCGAAACAATGAGGAAGGCGTTCGGCTCGTCGCTGTGATTGATATATCGCGTGTAATTGGCCTTGGACCCTTCGTTGACGATGATGTGATTCGTGCAGACCCACAGGAGGTAACTCGATCCCGCAAACTTGCCTTCATCATACAACTCGGTCTCGGTGATGACCTCTCCGGTGTAGTAGCCGATCGTCTCCTCCAGATCGATCGAGACCCGCGAAAAAAGACCCATGCCCGCCCCTTTTATCGTGGATGGTAATATTTCAAAATCGGCTTCGGTGTAGGAGGTCATAGAGATCGTCAGGAAATGTTTTTCTACGCTCTCTCTGAGCGAAATCAACCGATATGACCTCTTGGTTCTCATTCGGGCGCCGTTCTACTTCAACCAGCGACCAAACCAATCGAAAGCTTCCGCCTGCATCTCCCGACTGAACCTGTACCCACCGGAATAGAAGGAACCTTTGTAGTGGTACGGGGCATTTGCTTTCCGATAGACCTCTCTGAGCATATCATCAGCGCGTTTCATCCCGGCAAGCGTTAACAAGGCGTCGTCGGCGGCGTTTATTACGAGAGTGGGAGAGGGCACACTCATGCCGATGATCTCAGGGAAATCCAGGTCCCGCGGCAGCACCTGAACAAAACTCATCCAGGTATGGGTGTAGGATTTGTTCAGCATAAAGTCCTCCCGGGTCGTCATCAGACCAACACAAACCGAACATCGAATTCGTGAATCGAGACCGCCGATAAAAACCGCTCTCATGCCACCTCCCGAAGGGTGTGACCGCCACTCTATTTAACAACCATAAGAAGACGGTCAACTTATAACTCGCACTCTCAACGCATAGTGTATCAGTGTGTTATGGGATCACGCGTCCTTCAAGCAGATGAAGACAAGATCGTCGTCGAAATCACGATTTCCAAGAATTCGAACTTCCTCGAATTCGAGGAGCAACTCCAGGGACGACTTAGCGAAGCGGGGCGGACGGTCACCGAGCGTGCCCTCGCGGATTTTGATGCTGATGGGTTCCCCTTTTTTGTCGGAAACACGAAGTTCACCGCGAAGAGGAAACGGGTCGCAAAAAAATACGAAACACCCTTCGCTACCGTCCACGTGGAACGCTTCGCCTACCAGAGTTCCGGAGGCGGGCGCACCCACATTCCCTTCGAACAGGACGCACGCATCATCGGCAACGCCACCCCGCGATTGGCCACGCTGATTTCCTCCAAATACAGCCACTGCAATTCCGGGGTCGCGCAGGAGGATCTCCGCGAAACCCCGCACCGCGAGGCGTGGATGGAGGACCGCTGCCACCGCCTCAAGCATGAGCACGGTGCCGTCAAACGACTCTTGAAGGAAATCGCGGTAATCCACGCGGAGGGAGCACATTCACTGTCGGAACTCGAAACTATCGGATCGCTCCTCGGTTACATGAAACGGAATTTGGATCGGACCAACTACGCGAGTTATCGAAAGAGTCATGTTCCGAATGAATCGGGCGTGACGGAGGCGGCCTGCAAGACGGTCGTCAAACAGCGGATGCGGGGATCGGGCATGAAGTGGAAGCATTCGGGGGCGGCAACCGTTCTCCGGCTCCGTTCGAAAAGGCCCACCAAGGGTGCGTGGGAAGCGTTTTGGACCCGTGTTGGTCTCATCGGCCTCTGAAAACTTCTGCCTGGACTAGACTCTTCGAACTAAATACTAACAACAACAAAATTAGTTGCACGAGTTAGTAACATTCAACTACGGTCAGACCCGAATGGCACGGACTGTAGATCGCCTGCTCCGCAAGACCGAAGCGGAAGTTCAAAGTCGCGTGATCCTGCGAGTAACTCGAAATGTTCTCGACGTCCTCCCTGATCCCATTCCCCACCGCTAGCAACAGAAAACGGCCAAGTCGAAGGTTGCGGGACACCTCATCGAAAAAACGAGCTTCATCGATCTCATCCGACTGGTCCGCAACTACCTCGAACAGCCCTTTTGAGTCGTTTCGGACCTGCTTTGCGCATCGGCTCAACTCATCAAAATCATAGCAATGTATCTCCTGGGCGTAGTCCAGAATCTGCCCGACGACACTGCGGCGAGCTTCGGGATTCCGCCAAAGCTTGCACTCCACAATCGTCAGGAGCCCGTGCTCATTTATGAAAAGGAGATCGAGAGGCCCGACGCCAGTTCGTAGCTCTCGACAAAGCGGTATCAAGCCGTCAAAAACAGGCTCGACCTCTGAAACGGGAAGCAATTCTGGAACCGTAAAGAGCAGCTCCTGCAGTCATGCCTCATCAAATCCGTCGTTGTCTCCTCCGGAGTATCTCACTCGCTTCAGTCTCGTTAACTCCCGGGCTTCTTTCACAAGGTAGCGCGGTGTAAGAAATTGTTGTCGTTTCATTGTCTAGTCAGCATTCACGGATCATGCTATTCATGTGGTGTTGGCTGACGGCAACAGAGCGGACGGGAACGAGTCTCCTTTCGAGCCCGACCGCCGAATTTCCAATGCCGTTCTTTCTCCCGCCAGGGTCACAACTCCGGCGCCACCCATTTTGATATGCCCGTAGTCGCCTTCTGCGCTTCGAACCACTCGTAATAGGGTTTCGTCGGTGACATCGGGGCGTCTTCGTTGACCATGAGTGGGCGCGCCTCTTTCCAATACTGATCATAGGCGGCGAGCATCTCCGCCGCGACCGCAGGGTGATCGGCGAGGACGTTGGCAGTCTGTGCGGGATCGCTCTCCATGTCAAAGAGCGAGGGGCCGGCGACATTGGCATTTTTGCCCTTTCCTTTTCCTTTTCCACCCCCGGCTCTGGCACCGACGTAGCGCCAGCGCTGATTGCGGACCGAAAAGTTCACGTCTTTGAAATCGTTCGGTTCGGCTCCGGTGGGCCAGCGACAGATGTGGTTGAAGAGGAATCTGTCCTCCCATTCCCCACCCGTTCCCTCAATGAGAGGCAAAAGACTGCGTCCCTCGACCTGGCCCGCCGGCAGCGCCGCCCCCGTGAGCGCAGCGAAGGTGGGAAGGATGTCGATGTGGGCGGCAATGCGGTCGATCTCCTGCCCCGCCTTGATCTTCCCGGTCCAGCGAACGAAAAAGGGCACCCGCGCGCCGCCCTCGTCGGTCGATCCCTTGAGACCTTTCATCTCCGCGTTGAAGAAGGGATACCCCGGCGCGAGATCCTCACCCGGCTTGCCCGATCCACCGCCGGTCATGCCGTTGTCGGACATGAAAATGAGAATGGTGTTCTCATCGAGCTGCCACTCACTGAGCTTGCTCATGAGCAGGCCCATGTTCTCATCAATGTTCTCGATCATGCCATAAAAGCCGGCCTGCTCCGCCCCGAACCCGAGGTCGGTGAACCGTTTTGCGTTTTTCTCCGGCGCGATGAACGGACCGTGCGGAGCGTTCGTGGAAATGTAGGCAAAGAAGGGCTCCTTCGCCCTTGTCTTTTCCTTAATCCAGCCGAGCGCGGCGCTGAAAAAGACGTCCGTGCAGAAGCCTTCAGTTTGCACGAACTGACCGTTGTGCCGGATCACGGGGCTGGTGTATTTGTTGTCCGGCGCATCCGCGCACGAGCAATCGTAGGCCTGCCCGATGCCGCCGGCGCCGTGGATAAAGACTTCATCAAAGCCGCGCTGGTCGGGCTGATACTCATGCTCGTCACCGAGGTGCCACTTCCCGAAAATGCCGGATGTGTAGCCCGCCGTTTTCAGCACCTGAGGCAGGATCGTGGCATCCAGCGTCATGCGCTCGCGCTCGAGGATGGTGTGGGTGATGCCATTTTTCTCCGGATGCCGCCCCGTCATGATCGCAGACCGGGTCGGCGTACAGGTCGGCGCGACGAGGAACCGGGTGAAGCGCGTGCTCTGCGCGTGAAGATCATCGAGATGCGGCGTCTTCACCCACGGGTGCCCGTGCGCCCCGACCGGCGGGAAGCCCTGGTCATCGGTGATGACGAGAATGATATTCGGTTTCGTCCCCGCAAGTTCGGCGAAAGCCGGCAGGGCAAAAGAAAGGAGCAGGCAGGCGAGGACGGGGATTTTCATTTTTTTGACGGTTGATCGGGACATCGAGCTCACAGCATGGCGCAGATTGGCTGATGCGGCACGCACGGAATGAGGCCATCGCGTCATTCCGCCGGGATCGGCCTTCAATCTCATGATTGACGTTTTTTGTCCTATCGTCTTTTTTAGAGGATAATCATGGCCCGGAAAAAGAAAAACTCCCGCCCTGGAATCTCGTGGATCAGCTTGAAAAGCGACGGCATTCTGAGCGACCGACACGTCAACATGGCCATCGAACTCGGCTACGAGGCCGGCACTCTTCGGAGCGCCTTTGACAGGAGCACACCTGAGAAAGGCCGCCTCATGCTGGAGTGGGTCGAAGACATCTACTTCGAACGCCACGACCGCTATCACCCCGTCGATCCGGATGCCACCCCCGAACACCAGCAGGAACACCCTGCCGAGAACTCTCTCCTGCGCGACCCGGGCGAGATCATGGATGACTACCTCCGCCAGGCACACTTCGTCCCCGGGAGCGACGATGAGCCCGACGATTGGTCTGTCACTTCAATAAATGCCCCAAGCACAAAGAACCCTGCCGCGTCGAGGGATGCGGGGCCATCCCGTTCGTCCGCATCCTCCCCTGGTTCCACTTCAAACCGGAGCGGCTCAACGAGCACAACAGCCTCTTGCTCTTCGACCGGTGAGCGGGCTTGCGAATGGGCGGTAAAGCTGCCAGCATGACACTCTCCGTTCTCCGCATGAACTCCTTCGCCTCTCTCTTCGTTACCGTTATCTGCCTCCTCGCTCCGTCGTTGACACGCGCCGTCGATCCGCCGGGCGACTACATCAACCGCCGCCTCGCCTCCCTAGCGCCCGATAAAGTCATCGTTTACAAAAAGATCGCCGACCGTGAACTCGAGCTCCGCCTCTTCCTCCCCGACGGGTGGAAGGCGGCGGACCGACGCCCCTGTTTCCACATCATCGACACGTCGAAGGATGGGTATGGAAACGAAAAAATCGGCGAACGCTGGCAGGAGCTCTCGCCCGTCCATCACGTCCGGCCCGGCCTGCCCCCGACCCTCACCTTTCACGGCACCGGGGACACCGTCACCCCCTTCGCCGGAGCAAAGGCCTTTCACGAAGCAATGCTCGCAGCGGGAAACCGCAGCGAACTCGATGTCAACGAAGGCGGCGCCCACGGCTACCTCATGCGCGAGGAATCGCTCTACGAAGACACCTTGAATAAATCTTTCGATTTTCTCCAGTCCCTGAATCTCCTCCATCCTGACAAACCCTAATTTTCTCCATCCCTCCATCCCTCCATGCACACTTCCCCCCTCTCCCGCCGCCGCGTTCTTCGCGGCGCTCTTGCCACCGGAATCGCCGGAAGCCTGCCCTTTTCCGGCAGAGCCTCCGACAAAATCAGGACCGTCGGAGTCATCGGAGACACCGACCGGGGAGGGTATGGTCACGGACTTGACACTGTCTGGTTGGGCTTGCCGGGGACAAAGATCGTCGGCGTCTCTGATCCGGCCGAGGGCGGTCGTGCCAAAGCCATCGAGCGCCTCAAGCTCGCGCCCGAAGCAGCCTTTGCCGACTACCACGAGATGCTCGCCAAAACAAAACCCGAGCTCGTCGCGGTCTGTCCCCGCCACGTCGATCAGCATCACGACATGATCCTCGCCGCCATCGAAGCGGGAGCCAAAGGTCTCTATGTAGAAAAACCATTTTGCCGCGACCTTATCGAGGCCGATGCCATCGTCGCCGCCTGCGAAAAAAGCGGAACCCGGCTCGCTCTCGCCCATCGCAACCGCTATCATCCCGTCCTGCCCGTCGTTGCAAAGTTGATCGAAGAGGGAGAGATCGGTCGTCTCCTCGAGATTCGCGCCCGTGGCAAAGAGGACTCCCGCGGCGGTTCCCTCGATCTCTGGGTCCTGGGATCGCACGTCCTCAATCTCTGCCACTATTTCGGCGGAGCTCCCCTCGCCTGCTCTGCAACAGTCCTCCAGGGAGGAGAGCCGCTCGTGAAGTCCCACCTCAAAGAGGGGGCTGAAGGAATCGGTCTGCTCGGTGGCGACGAGATCCATGCCCGCTTCGAGATGGAAAAGGGGTTCCCCGTGTTCTTCGACTCCATCGCCGGGGCGGGGACAAAAGAAGCGGGTTTCGGCCTGCAGCTCATCGGCACCGAAGGCATCATCGACCTGCGCGGCGACGCCGAACCGCTCGCCTACCTGCTGCCCGGCAGCCCCTTCCGACCCGTCGCCGCCTCCAAAGCCTGGATCCCGATCACCACGGCGGGCATCGGCAATCCCGAGCCGATCAAAGACATCCGTAATCTCGTCGGCGGGCACCACGGCCCCGTCCTCGATCTCATCGCCGCGATCAATGAAAGGCGAGAGCCGCTTTGCTCGGACAAAGACGGGCGCACCATCCTCGAAATGACCATGGCGATCTTCGAATCGCACCGAAACGGCGGCGCCAGGATAGGCCTACCTCTGAAAGACAGATCGAATCCGTTGACTCGATTGTAATGGTAACCGCTACGTATTCTTATATTGCATTTTGCATAGCTTGTTCCATCGAGCGAGACCTAATTTATAAAAAAGAGTCTTGATTTGATCGCAGCATTCGGCGCAATATTTGTGTCCGGGGAAGAGGAACCGCTCCCTCACCCGTCAGAGTGCCCTGATGGAAAGACTTTTTTCAAAACGCATCGACGTGCTCCGCACCGCGGCCGGTAATGACCTCGAGCGCAAAGTGCTGACCTGCCGGCTACTGCGGGTCCGGCTCATTTTCCTGTGGGCTGCTCTACCGCTCGTAATCTCTCTGGTTGGCATCTCGGGAGCTTTGCTTTTCTATTACATCAGAGTGGTTCAGGGATATGCATCGCCTGCTTTCTTCCACAAGATAATCGATATCTTCTCCATCTATACCGGATCGATCGTGATCCTCACCGCCGCCTGTCTTTTTTTCGTGGGAATGTCAGACTACAAACTGCGGCTTCTCAGCTCCTTCCGATCGGATGAAGGCCAATACGATGACCCCGCAGCCATTTTCCCCGCCGGACCCGCAACGGCAAATGAACTCGTTCCGGATCGGGTTGAAGCCCTCTTTCTGCCTGACCTCCCTACCCCGTCCGAATCCGATCCCGATACGCGGTTGGCGTCATCCCTATCCGTTTGCGAAAATGTTGGGTGAAGCTGCTCGCATCGACGAAGCCACAGAGCCGCGCGACCTCGGCGGCATTGCGTGAGGTCTCCTCGAGCATGCGCTGCGCGGCGAGAACCCGGGTCTTGATGAGGAACTCCTGCGGAGCGATCCCGAAGGCCGTGCGAAAGCGACGCTGCAACTGTCTCAGAGACTGCCCGCAGACCCGCGCGATCTCCTCAATCACGACAGGTCTCGCAAAGTCGCGCCTGATGATCTCGACCGCCCTCGCCACGGTCTGAAAGACGGGCAGCTCGCGGTCTGACTCATCGGCACGCCGCAGCAATCCCATCACCCCCGAGACACGTCCCGCCCGATCACGGATCGGGAGCTTCGTGACCATGAACCAGTCGGGCATACCCTGGCTGTCCCACCACAACTCGAGACGCTCGATCACCTCGACCTCCTCCGAGAGGAGCCGTTCATCATCCTCGACATAGGCGCGGGCCATGAGGTCCGGGTTGAGGTCGAAGTCCGTCATCCCGAGGATCTCGGACTCGTCGCGCATCGAGTAGCGCTCGCGCAGCCCCTGACTCGCGAACATGAGGTGCCCCTCCCGATTTTTAGCAAAGAAGTGCAGACCGGGAATTTGGTCAAAGAGCCGGTGAAAATGGCTCGACGGATCGATCCCGGCGTTCCACTCCTCGCGTACCCGCTCCCATTCGAGCAGTTCGGAAGAGGTTCGCTTTCGCCGTCGCAGCGGCTGGAGTGGTGACGTATTTCCCATAGATTTTGTCGCGACGAAAGTGCTCCCGTCTGTCATCGTTTGCAAGTAATCCCCCATGAAACCCATCGTCCAGATCTCCCTCGACCTCACCAACATCGACGAGGCCCTCGAGACCGCCGCTCTCGCCATGCGCGCCGGCGTCGATTGGCTCGAGGCCGGCACCCCGCTCATCCTCGCCGAGGGCCTCCACGGCGTGCGGGCGCTCCGGGCCGCTTTTCCCGGGATACCCATCGTCGCCGATCTCAAGACGATGGACGGCGGTTACCTCGAGGCAGAGATGATGGCCAAGGCCGGCGCCACCCATGTCGTCGTGATGGCCCGCGCCCACGCCGAGACGATCAAGTGCGTCGTCAAAGCCGGGGCCGATTTCGGCTGCGCCGTCATGGGCGACAACATGATCTGTCCCGACATGGTCGAGGGCGCGAAGTTTCTCGAAGACCTCGGCTGCGACTACGTCATCCATCACATCGGTTACGACGAACGCCGCGGCCTCGCCGCCGCCGGCCATCCCATGCCCAGCCCGCTCGACCATCTCCGCGAAGTGGTGCAGGCCGTGAAAATTCCCGTCCAGGCGGTAGGAGGTCTCAGCCTCGAGCAGGCGATCCAGTGCCCGCAGTATGGAGCGCCTCTCGTCGTGCTGGGGGCTCCGCTCACAATCGATGCCGATGCGTTTCGGACGGCGGATGGTGATCTGGAATCGTCGCTGCGCATGATCTGCGAGGCCGTGCATGCGCAGGTGGTCCTCCGAGCCGATTAGCTTTTAGCTCTTTTGCCCTTTTGCCCTTTAGCTTCCATCCTCATTCCAATCCAAGTTCCACTCTTGCTAAACAGCAAACAGCTAACCGCTAAAAAGCTTCCCCATGAACGCAGCCGTCGTCAACTACGCCCCTGAAAAACACTCCGTCGAAATCCGCGAGATCGAGAAACCGTCCATCGGTCCTGAAGACGTCCTCCTCGAAGTCGCCAACGTCGGGGTCTGCGGAAGCGACCTGCACCAGTGGACCGCCGATCATTCCTGGCCGGTCAATTACCCCGTCGTCCTCGGGCATGAGTTCGGCGGGCACATCGTCGAGGTTGGAAAAGAGGTCGAGTATTGGAAAGAGGGTGACCGTGTCGTCTCCGAGACCGCCGCGATCATCAGTCACGACAATCCCATGACCCGTCGCGGCCTTTACAATCTCGATCCCACCCGCAAGGGCTTCGGCTACGGGGTCAACGGAGCGATGACCAAATACGTGCGTGTTCCCTCACGTATCCTCCATCACGTCCCCGACCAGCTCCCCTTCGAGCAGGCCTGTCTCACCGAACCGTGCTGCGTCGCCTACAACGCGGTGGTGAGAAATGCCCGCATCGAACCCGGCGATCGTGTCGTCGTGTTAGGCCCCGGCACGATCGGCATCCTCTGCGCGGCGATGGCCCGTCTCTGCGGAGCCGAGGTCGCCATCGTCGGGCTCGAGCAGGATGCCCATCGTCTCGAGATCGCGCGAGGCTACGGATGCGACGTCATCATCGGTGACGCGAAACCCTGGTCCCAGCAGCGCGACGGACTCGGCTGCGACGGGGTCATCGACGCGGCCGGAGCGAGCATCACCCTTAAGATCGCCCTCGATCTCGTGCGCCCCGCCGGATGGGTCAGCAAGGTCGGCTGGGGGCCGCAGCCGCTCAATTTCAACATCGATCCACTCGTCCAGAAAAACATCACTCTCCAGGGCAGCTTCAGCCACAACTGGCCGATCTGGGAGCGCGTCATCGCCCTGCTCGCGAGCGGGCAGTTCGACGTGAAACCCATCATCGGCGGCGTCTGGCCCGTGACCGAATGGCACGAAGCCTTTGAGAAAATGCACAAAGGCGAGGTCGTCAAGAGCGTACTGCGGCCGGTGTGAGGGCGGGCGACTCACGCCTCGTCCAGAGTCGTGTAGACCTCCAGTCCGGGCACGTCGCGAAAGTGGGCATCGGGCGAAATCACGATGGCTCGCACCCGTAGCGCCGCGGTGGCGATCGCGAGATCACTCACGGGCGGCCACTTCCCTTTTCGACCGAGTTGCCATCCGAGCCGGCTCACCTCACGCCAGTGACGGGCGTCGGTCGGAATCTCCGGGATGAGGTCGAAAAACTGCTCCATCTGTCCGTAGAGCTTTTCAATCCGAATCCCGCGCAGCACCTCGGCGCGGACCACACCGCAGTTGTAGAGGCGACCGGCCCGGAGCAGCGGGGCGAGGACCTGTCGGGGATCTTCCCCGGCGCGCATCAGGTCGATGTAGGCAGCCGAGTCGACGAGATAGTCTGCCTCCTTCATTTCGCGGCCTTGTGTGGCCCTCGCCGCTTCGTTCCAACGGTCTTCTTGGCAAGATAGGGCACCGGAGTTGTATTCCGGATGGCTATCAGATCGTAGGTGGGATCGACGGCCCCGCGGGCCTCTTCCGGAGTCCAGGGCTCCTCCATGACTCGATTGATCGTGGCGAGCCGCAAGGCTTCGTTCAAGGCCCAATCAACCGCTTCCTTCATCGTGCCGATCCCGGTCAATTTCATGATCCGGTCGAGCTTGACCTCGTCGATTTCGATGGTCGTCTTCATATGGCCATAAATATGGGCATATTTCCTGCGGCCGCAATTTTTTTCTCACCCAGGGTAAATCGTCCTTCCGCTTCACCCAAGAGGGGCTCGCCGGAATCGGCCGGAAGCCGAAAAAAAGCCGCCCCGGTTTCCCGGAACGGCTTTTCGGAAAGGACATCAGCGGCGGGTGCCGCCAGCCCGGCGGAGGGTTTACTCGACCTCGATTTTGGTGGCAACGATGAATTTCTTCCCGTCGCGCTCTTCCATCTTGCCGGTAACCTTGGCCTTGGCCGAGTCCGTGCAGACATGCTCGCTGGTCTTGCGTTTCCCGCCCTCTTCGAGGAGGTAGAGCGTCTCGCCGACCTTGAGAGTGTCTTCGCACTTGTCGGCGATGCCGAGATTGCACTTGGCACAGGACATCTCGCCTTCAAAGGTCTTTTCCTCGGCCTGGGCCGTGGTGAGAGTGAAGGAGAGGGCGGCGCCGATGAGGGTAAGAAGTAGTGTTTTCATAGAGGTGTTATTGTCTCCCGAAAGTCAGATCTGTTCAATCTGATTTCGAGTCCCCGTCATCCCTGATCACGGCGGAACCATCAAAGTAGGCCTGATACTTTGGCCAACTCCATACCGCGATTTCTCGCCCGACCTTCAGCCCGACGTCGTTGTCGATGGGGATATGGTATCCGCCCAGAGCCCGCGAGAGCGCCGCCATCTCCGCAACCGAGGAAAAAGTGGGCAGATCCAGATCGACGAGGTCGCCGCCCTTCGTCTCGGTCAGTTCGCAGTGTCTCCGCCGCTCAAGGAAGCCGTAGTCGTCACTGCCGGTGAATAGCTCCAGCATTTTCGCACAGGCGCCACTCACCGTGGCGTGCCCGCTGGTGTAGCCGGG
>Ga0209284_10004670_pt1 | contig 15107 bp, 4 predicted proteins | sample FRY03_FD_187211 | JGI IMG/M metagenome (GOLD analysis project Ga0209284, IMG submission 187211) | Freshwater microbial communities from Lake Fryxell liftoff mats and glacier meltwater in Antarctica - FRY-03 (SPAdes) (version 2) | ecosystem: Environmental > Aquatic > Freshwater > Ice > Glacier... | reverse complement strand
ACTATTTCCCAGGTAATATTAGGATTTCTAGAAAGAAAACTCCAATTCCAATTTTTATCCAAATTAGATCGAACTATTTCCCAGGTAATATTAGGATTTCTAGAAAGAAAACTCCAATTCCAATTTTTATCCAAATTAGATCGAACTATTTCCCAGGTAATATTTGGATTAGAAGAAAGCCAACCCCAATCCCAGTTTTTATCCAAATTAGCTTGAACTATTTCCCAGGTAATATTTGGATTAGAAGAAAGACAACCCCAATCCCAGTTTTTATCCAAATTAGCTTGAACTATTTCCCAGGTAATATTAGGATTTAAAGAAAGAAAACTCCAATCCCATTCTTTATCCAAATTAGCTTGAACTATTTCCCAGGTAATATTAGGATTTAAAGAAAGAAAACTCCAATCCCATTCTTTATCCAAATTAGCTTGAACTATTTCCCAGGTAATATTTGGATTAGAAGAAAGACCACTCCAATCCCATTCTTTATCCAAATTATCTTGAACTATTTCCCAGGTAATATTTGGATTAGAAGAAAGAAAACTCCAATCCCATTCTTTATCCAAATTATCTTGAACTATTTCCCAGGTAATATTAGGATTATCAGAAATCCAACTCCAATCCCATTCTTTATCCAAATTAGCTTGAACTATTTCCCAGGTAACTATATGAGAAAACTCATTAATTTGATCATCTTGAATCAATGGAAATATTTTTTCTACTCTTCGTTTAAATTCTACTCTTATAGAGTTTTGAAAACTTTTAATCCTTTTCTTACTCATATTTCTCATTTTTCTAAATTATATTATTATTTAAAAATCGTTTTCAACATTTCCATTCTTTTATATTTTGATAATTGTTCATTTTTATCATTAAATGGAACATAATGCCGAATATTTTTTTACATAAATTGATTTTATAATAAAGAAATAACCCTGAAAATGGAAGTATCTATTAAGAATTTTAGAGGAATAGAAGATCAAACCTATTCTTTTTTCAAAGGAACTAACCTTTTGAAAGGAGATAGTGGAGCTGGAAAAACTACTATATTTGAGGCAATTAAATGGTGCCTTTATGGAAATATTAAAAATATTCTTCCATGGGGAAGTGATAAATCCAAGATTAAGGTACAAATTAAGATAGATGAATATACAATTACTAGGACTAATAGTCCAGCGACAATGGTTGTCTTGTCTAAGACAAGTAAATACGAGGGTGATGAAGCAAAAGATAAAATTACTCGATTATTCGGAACCAAATCCCTTTGGGAAACTTGTTCATATTTAAATCAGGATCAGAGAAATTTTCTTCTTCAGGCTTCTCAGAAAGAGAAAGCTGAGATTATCAAAGAATTACTTTTTGATATGACTAGTGAAGAAAGTGAATGGTATAAAGATAAATTTGAAAGATTCAAAGATGAACTAAAATTAAATAATGCTACTATTAGTGGGAAAATAGATTCTCTTAGAGATAAATTATCTATCCAAGATCAAAATATTGATAATAGTGAATTGAAGAAGGCTAAGAAAAGAGAACAAGACTTACTATTATATGATAAAATCAATAAAAAATATATAAAACTTTGTGATAAGATCGATGAATATGAGAAATTCAAAGAGATGAAAATTGAAAATGATAAGATGGAGAAAAAAATATCTCTTTATCCATTTGAGATGTCTTGGAAGAAATTTGATAAATGGCAAGAATATTGGAGATTAAGAGAAAAACAAAAAATATTGAACAAGTTAGAAACTAAAGAAAATAGTTTTACCCAGGAAGAAATTTTAATTCAGCTTAATATTGCTACAACTAATTATGATATTTTAGAGAAATTCGGATTAAATAATGATCAACAAGTCCAGGAGTTATATAAACACAACATGGATATAATTAAAAATAAATTAGTTGTAGAACAAAATAATAAAAATAAATTGAAGAAAAAGAAACTTCAGAAAAAATTATCTGAGTTGGAAGAAATAAATAAACAGTTGGAAAAGGTGAGGGAGAGAAAAATATTTCCTGAGGTCAAAGATGAGTTTAATTTACCAGATGATAAAAAATGTTCTATTTTAATTTCAAGATTTGAAGAATTGAGAGATGGAAAAATAAGAGAATGTCCTTCTTGTAAACAAAAATTAATTATTGATGGTGAAGGAAAACTTAGAATCTCAGAAATTAAAAATAAAAGTGGAGCTGAGAAAAAAATAGATATATTAGAATGGATGATGGAAATTAAACAAAATTATATTTCCACTAAACGAGAGATTGAAATGATTAAACGAGAGATTTCAGAGTTTTCTAATTTGTCTGAACTTTCAGAAGATAGTCAAACTGATTATAATCAGTTAGAAATTGACTGTAAATTACTATCAAAATATACTTCTGGTGTATGTTCGTTTGAAGACATTCAAGCAATGAAAAATTACATTGATTTAATTGAAATAAAAAATAGAATTGATCAGATCAGATTTCCAGGTGCTGACTATACTTTCCCCGTTTTCCCAGACAATTTAGGAACTACACAAGAAGAGTATGTGGAGGGGTATCTAGAAGCCAAAAATACTATTAAAAAATATAATCAATTCAAGGAACAATATCAAATTATTGATGAGGGGGAATACAGAGATAAAATTGAGAAACGAGATAAGATAAAACAAGAATTAGATAAGCTTGACCGTGTTAAAGATGTTCTAAAATCCGGAGAAATAGTTGAATATTTAAGAGAAGTTAGTCAAAATAATCATAAAATCAATAAGGCTTCTGTCTTGGCTGATAGAATTGAAAACCTAGTTAATCAGAATCTTCAACTTTTTTTGATCGATTTTAATAATTTGATCAACGAGATGGTTTCTTATTTAATCGAAGGAATAAGTATTACTCTGTCTTTGTTTAAAACTACTAAAGTAACCAAAAAGACTAAATGCGAGGTTAATGTTGAAATTAATTATAAAGGACATAAGATTGATAACTATTCTGTCTTAAGCGGAGGTCAAAAAGATCGTTTATCGTTGGCATTCACTTTGGTATTTGCTAAAATCTGCAATGCTCGTTTTATTTTTCTGGATGAATTTATGTCATCTTTAGATGAAAATTTGAGAGACAAGTGTTTAAATTTAATCAAAACACTCAGAAATGATGGGGATTTAATTATAGTTAATGTTTGTCATGAAACGGTGGAGGGATGTTATGATAATGTAATCGAAGTGTAAACATCAACGATGTTGCAGAAATTGAAATTTTAACAAAAATTTAATATTTATAATGGGTTCCAGAAGTTCAAAAAATAGGCCTTCTCCTATAGCCATGGATCGGCAAAGGAAAATCGACGACGAACAAGATTATCAACTTTCGTTGAGAATCTTAGAGAAATATATCAAGACCAACAAGGATTTCAAAGAAGAATTGGTCAGGAACGATGACGAATACGCCTTGATTGATATTATGATCAATCTGGATTTGGAAAAATTCAACCAAAGAAACAAGAGCAAGATCAAGATTGATGCCTATATCAATTGTACTGGTTATTTTCTTTGTCTTGATTTCTATCCGAAGGAGATAAATCTTTCTGATCCTCGTTTATTTTAATTGAAATTAAATGGGTTGCCAGAATTCTAAAAATGAAGAATTTAATGTTTTTCCTTCTCTCAAAGAAGTTTAAGAAAATAAGAGATGATCAAAAATATCAAAGAAGTTTAAGAATCTTAGAAAAACACAAAATTTAAACAAGATTTAATTAATACAGGTGGAGAATATGGTGTAATTAGAGATAGCGTGTTTTTAGATCAGGAAAAATTCAACATAAGTAAAATAAAGACCGATAAATGGCGTGATCTATATTCTCGTTTTCTTTAATTGTTTTCAACTATAGTTATAGTTATACTATCACTATCATTAACACTATTTTTAGACTTAATTGTAGTTAAATTTGGTACTGTATTTTGAACAAACTCTGTTTCAAAGATTAAACTTATATATCTGAAAGTAGCCTTTCTAAAGATAGTAACATTTAAATAATCTGTTCTTGAAACCTTAATATTATCCAAAAAGTATCGAATAGTTAAGTATTGATTATCGGAAAATTCAGTATTTTCAACTGTAATCGGGACAGTTCCATTTAATAATTCAAGTGGGTCAGGTGTTTTATCTTGTGTTAATAATATATAATTATTAGTTCTGAATGTAATAGAAAACCCACCTGTATCAGTGGTGATAACTTGACTACTATTCTCAATTAATTTATGATTATCCTGAGTGAAAAGAGGTTCTATAGTTAACGGATTGAGAATTATATTACATTGATAAGGTTCATCAGGATAGTTGGATCTGACAATATTTTGGCGATATGAAAAAATTTCTAACTGAGAGTTTGTCAAATAACTATTTTGATCTTCTCCATCAATTCCAATCAAATAATTCACTGCGTCGCCATAATCAGAAATAGAAAAATTAGATAATTTTGAACCAGTAAGATTTGAAGATAAAGAACTATTAATAACACCAAATTCAGGAGATGAAATATATAAATTTGGGAAAAATTTGGATGATTGATTTAAATTAAACGGTTTTTGAATTGGGTTTGGAATTAATTGGCCGTTATTTATGATAAATGTATTATTAAATCTATCTAATTCTTTTAAATTATTTCCAGATACTAATGATAATGGTTCGTTCTCTAGGGATAAAATCCCATTCTTAGTTCGGTTGAAAATAAGCGGAACAAGATAATCACCATCAATTGTTGGAATTGACGGAGAGTTAATCGAATAAGACAGAGTGGCATTATTATTCCCATAATTAAGATAACATTTACAAATACATTCATCTCCTTTCCATTTTTGATAAATAGTATCACCAGTTTCAACCCCAGTTCCACCCGTATATGTATAATCACCAGCTTGAAACATATTTCCAGCTCCGTCAAAGTAAACATCAACTTTAATATTTCCCGTTTGACTGGAAAATTGTCTAATTCCTGGTACGGTAGAGATAGTTCCTTGTGCTACCAGGGTAAAATCTTCAATAGAGTATGAGGATAAAATAACCGAAGTTCCGGTAGTATCTCCTTGATAATAAATTTTTGGACTAGAAGGATTATATGATTCAAGATCATCGATAAATGATAACTTGACCATATTATCTTGAGTAATAGGTTGAACTCCTGAGGGATAGAAAAACCCATGGGAAATAGTTCTACTTCCATCTTGTACCCACCATTGGTCGAAAGCTGTTGCTGTATCAGTTATACTAAATTGGTATCTCATATCAAATACAGTAGGTGTAAAAGTTATTTTATCATTTCCATTGACAATAGTAGTAGCTCCCATGTTTAATATTTCTTTATTAAAACTATTTGTCGCTAATCTAGTTTGATTAGATCCAAGTGATATAGTTATTTGATTTGATAATTGACTATAACTTCCGTCAGATGCCTTGACAATACTACCGCTGGTAGTTAAATTATTTTCATCTCCATCTCCATAGAAATGAAAATATCTAACCGCATTAATAATTTTGTTAGTCTCATCTTTGATTTCAAATTTAAGTAAATTTTGCGAATCAATATCCATTGGAACAAAGTATAAAAATAAAATATTGGAATAGATAAACGAATCGTAACTATCTGGTCCCGTTGTTCCACAAAAAGGAACTCCGTATGTATCTGGGTTAAGAGTTGGAATCTCAAATAAATATTGTGAGTAAGTATCTTTTCCTTCTTCGCTATTACATGGAACTAAATACCTTTGATCTGCAGATGATAAATTATTGCATGGTTCATTAGAAAGAGAAACAAACGAAGTATCGGTGATACTCCAACCTCTAAGACGATTATTAAAAAAGTTAGTAATTAGATCATCCCCCAAAAATTGGATAAAACCAAAAGGATCAGTATCATAAGAGTCTGAAATATTTTTAGAACATCCCTCAAAACAATATCCTAATTCTCCATAATTACTAATTCTAATTGGAATATTCTGGTTATCTAATTTGTTTAAATTTTGAATAGTTTGAGTAATACTTTGACCATTATTAACAAATAATAATTCTCCATCGGTAGATCCAATCTGAAGTGAATTAACTTGACTAATCAAAGTAGTGGTTAAGAGTGATGTTTCTCCTCGTCTCATTTGCATCGAGATCTCTACTTTATCAGCTAATGAATAATCAGTAATATATTCACTTCTAGAAACTTCTATATTATCTAAGTAATATATAAGTTCTAAGATATATCCATTCTCTGTAAAATTATATTTTGAATCCATTATCACTCCATTAGATGACAAATAAAGAACTGGTGTTCCTGTCATATCTAGTCTGTATCGAGTATTGAATGTATACTGTGGAGTATTAATATAATAATTGTTATATGTGGTGATTGGAGAAGGAAAAATATGGGTATCTCCAGCGCTAGTCACGGTTAGATTTACAATTGAATTAACTTCAGAATCAACAATGTCGGATAAGGATGCCGTGAAATAATTTAAACTAGAAAATAAATCTCCCGATGGATCATGTTGTATCCAGGAACTATTCCCAGTTCCTGGTGGTTCTCTATTTGGATTGAGAGTGATATTAACATTAGCTTTCCATAAAATATCGTTATATTTAACAATATCACCCTGAGAGTATATTTCACCTGTATGATAAAATTTGTAATCTATCTGAGGGTTAATTTGTCCATTATCCGCCCAGATATTACTCTCAATATGAGTAGGATCGAAGGTTATATTATTATCACTTTGGTTTCGATAAGTTAATTTACTTCGGAAATCTGTAAATAAATATACGTCTCCCAAAATATATATTCCTTCGTTTCCTGTATAAGTTGGTAAACCTGGAGTATATGTTTTTAATACCATATTAACAATAGCCATCTGAACTTCTTCTACCCCAAAATTATAACCGTCAATTTCATATCTAGTAGTTTGACCAAGATTAATATTATTAGTTGAAAATTTAGAAATAAAACTTCTTCCAGCGATTACATCTTCATAATTATTAGAAAACCCATCTACAAATGACATTCTCCCATAAGGTTTCCCTATTACTTGATCGACAATAATAGTACCTAATCCTTGAATGTTAAGGCTTTGGAGTGTTGAAGTTACTAACTCTCCGCTATTGACTAATCTAATAAATTGACCAGCATCACCTGTTAAAGTATTGCTTTCTGGGTCTTGAAGAAATGAAATATCAGTTTGTGGAACAGTTATTTCAGCTTGATCTGACCCAGGACTAGCAACGGACGAAGGAATAATATTAACTATGCTTGGATTAGTTGGATCATAACGAGATCTTAAAATAAATTGATGATTTCCAGGGCTAGAAGTATAAATCGATGGGATTATTCTATCAGTAGTATTATACTTAACATAATTTGTAAAATATTTATCGTTAGCATAATCCTGGATAAACGAACCACTTGTTGGTTGAAGTTCATAATCAAATTGTTCAAAGGTAGATCCGTCCGTCCATAAAATAATAGGATTTATCCCTAAAATATTGAAATTAGTATTAGAAAAAGTAATTATATCTCCACTTCTAAAGATAAGAACTCCGTCTCCAACTTGGGTTATATATATTTTACCTTCGCTGGTAACTCTAATTTGTTTAATATAGGCCAAGGAACCAGTTCTGTTCTGTGTTTGATTATATTGAACCAACTGATTTTTACCATTCACTCCATACCAAGGACTTTGAAATTGATCCTTGATTGTAAATCCACTATAACCATAGTTAAAAAAACTTTCCGTTTTTCCTTCTCCATTAACTGGAAGTAGTCCTGTACTTAAGTGTTGAGTTAATATATCATAACCTATTTCTCCACTAGCTACATCAGGCATATTGAAATTAAGACTAAATGAATTATCTGAATCCAACTGATGAAGTCTTGGAAAGGGTCCCGATTTGGATATAGGGAAAAATAACCCAAGAGAGGCATCTATCCCAGATGGGTCTTGGGTAGGTGTATTAATAAAAGTAAATCTTTGTTGGTCTGGGATGGAGGTTACATTTCTAACTATTCTAATCTGGGGAGGTGTCTGAGCGTTATCCAATTCAGAAACATAGACAACTTCAAATTTAGAAGGATAATTAGTGTTAGGTTGATACAAATTATAGATATACGCTAACCATTGATAAGGATAAAGGGCGTCAAAATTGGTTCTATCAGAATGTTCATCGCAAGCCAAAAAAGGGATAAAATAACAATAATAACCAGTTAAATCACTCTTTTGCCCAGTTCCCCAAAGAGCCATATCGGTACCAGTATTCATAATATCTAAGGTAACTCCATGCTGTCCTAAACCTACGAAACTAATGCCTTCAAGAGAACTAAATAAATTTTCAGTCCCCGATATTTTATTCGAAAGAAAATAATATGAAGACATATACCAGATTAAAATATTAAGATAATTTTCTTCTAAGAAAACCCTGTCCTCCAAATTCTGATTCGGCAGAGATATTTTAATAATTGGATTAAGTATACTAGAATTAGTCATAGTAAACTGTATATCAGTATTAATCGGTGAAACTAAATAGGGGGTAGACACGTTAAAATATTCTTTAAATGGATTGAAATTCATCCCCTGACCATTGACATATCCCTCTGTTTTAGTGTATTCAGAATCAGTTCTGTATTTGAGCATAGTTAAATATTTTATCTGATAATCCATATTCATAAAAATAGATCCTGGTTTAGTAGTAATATATGTTTGATTTTGTCCTAAATATTGACCAACATTAAAATCAATTTCTTGGATTCTAGAAAAGGTAGCCCAAGAATCTGCTCCTGGAAAACTAGTATTATTATTTTCAAGTGAAATATACGTTTTAGTGTCTCCATTATTAAGTATTAATTCTTGGTTGATATCATATACAGAATTAGATTGATAATAATCTGTTAAAAATGGTTTTGTGCAACGATTATCATCTACTATAACACCATCAACATAACAACTTAATTTATTATCATCTTCAAGAACATAACCATCTTCTAGAAAATTATTAACTCCAGCATAATTACCGTCTGGGTTAAATACATTACATACATCGCTTACTGTAAAATTATTTTGATCACGATTTTCCCTACAAGGAGTTCCGTTAACTTGAATAGTCCCACATTGGCTTGGTATATTAGTGTTAAAATTATAGTCTTGTATCAGAGCTGTTATAGTTTCTCCTATATTAAATTGGATTAAATCTCCGTCTGGCAAGGGAACCCCAGTGGAATCTGTACATACAAAACTACGTTTTCCATCTTCATCTTCGGTATATGGCCCCAGGAAATTCCCGAAATCTCTTTCCACTTGAAGTATTTTCTCAGGATAAATTTCTACTTGATAAGATTCATTTCCATAAAGTAATACTGTTTTTCTCAACTGTCCCTCTAAAATTTCACTTGTTTCAAATAAAGGATCGTCATTTCTGACTACCTCTAAGAGAGTATTTCCATTATTTTGAAGACCATTTATATATACTCTACTAGACGTATCTGAAATAGTATAAAATTGATTAGCGACATATCCCTGGCCTGGCATTATAACATTCGGTGTAGTCCAACTAATGGCTCTAAAAGGATTAGCGCTACCTCCTGGACCATAATTAAGTTGGATTGTTATTGTTGGAATATTGATACTTCCAACTCCTCTAAGATATTCATAATTTTCCCAAGAGCCAGAAACATATGTCATCTCTAGATTCTGAGTATTGCTGGGCATATAGAAAATTATAGTTCCGTAATCTTCAAATACAAAAGAAATATATGTTTGTTCTGAATTTACCTGAGAAAGATATAACGGATAATAATATCCATATTTGCTGATTGAGGCGGTAGGGCTTCCAGTAATTGGTATTCCTCTGATATAAAATCCAACAGTAGGATCTACAGTTTTAGTTATTTTTTGAACAGTGATAGAAGCATTCCCTAAACTAAAATTGTCTACAAACATAGAACCAGTTAAAATTAATGAATTTAAAACAAGAGTGAAATTTTTAGTTCCTGCGCCGTCAAGAGAAACAGAAAAAATAGAGTATGGAATAGCATAAAAACTAAAAACTCCACTGGAACTTGGCGGGGCGAAATAGGGAGTATTATTATTGGAAATAAGCCACTGATCTGAAGAATATTCTACTTTAAAAATACCAGGAACCCAATGTGAAGAATTTTGATATTTGATAAAAATATAATAAGTTGTAGCAGTATCAAGGCCAGTTAGTTTTAAATATAAGTCTCCTTCACTTTGATTGTATATGTAAGTTCCGTCAGTTTTAGTAAGGTCTTTGAACATATCTATGATAAGATGAAATGGAAGATAATAAAAATCTCCTTGATTAATAGGTGTATCTATAATATTTATATTAGTAAAATTATCGGTTCCGCTGAAATTAATCTTAGTACTGTTATCTATATCTTGTTGAGTAAAAACTGATTTTGGAACAGCAACATAACTTATATATTGACCGTCATTATCAATGGAACTTATTCCTCCATTGCCAGAAAATAATCTACTTAATAACATGATCTCTTGATTAGAAATAATCTTAACATATGTTCTTAAATTATTAACATAGTTATAATCAAGTTGAAAATATGGAGATAAAACATTACTACCTTGTTTGATATAAATATAGCGATCAGAAATATCATACCTAGTATTTTCTTGTAAAATCAATATGTCAGCTCCTTCTGGAGGAGCAAATAAATTTACATGGTTATAACACTTTTCTGGTAAAATAAAATCAGTTGGAATTGTTTGGCCGTGATTAAATATTTCGACATAATTATTATCTTGAATATCTTTACAAACAAAAATTTTCTCATCTCCATCAAGATAATAAGGAAAAGGAATCGATCCTAAAAATTGACTTGTATTTTGGGTAACACTACTGTTAAAATTAAGGGTTGGATCAGTACCACATGCATATACGCATCCGTTAATCCCTCCTGGGGTACTATTTTGACAAGTATATTTTCTCTCTTTAAATCCAGCATATCTTTTTTCATCTATAATACAATTTTTCAAATCATAAGTCATATTTTTCAAATCAAAATCTCCAATAAAATAGTCGGACATTACTAAACCAGTAGTTTTATCTAAAAGTTGATGAGTTCCTACATTGGTAACTATTATCTTTCCGCTATCCTGCTTGGTAACATTTATATTGTCTTTTACAGAAATAATTTCCGAATAACATTGTTGATTACATCTTTGTTCTTCTATAATCATATTATAGGTAAATAAACCATCTTCGGCAATACAACCTACACCATTTCTACCGTTTTTAAAATTAGGTATACATCTTTGAATAATAAATCTGTTCCCATCTGTTTCACAATTTCCACTTTCTGTGAAACATTCACCTACATCTGGATCACTATAGTATCCAAACCCGCGTTTAATAGCATCAGTTCTAGACTTAATATTTCTACCAAGAACTATTTTTCTCATACTAGGGACAAATGTTAAAACAGCAATTATAGCAAAAATAAAAATTTCAAAAAAGAAAAATAAAGTTATTATTTTCCCATCCTTGGAAATCCAATTTTTCTTTTTCACATCAGTCATTTTGAACTATAAAATAAAAACATGTCTAAGAAATTAGGAAAATTAATTGGGGAAGGGAGTTTTGGAAAAGTATATGAGTTAGGCAAAGATAAGGTGGTTAAATATATACATTTAACAGGAGATGGTTTACTAGATTATATAGAACCTTTCATACTAAGTAATTTAAAACATGAAAATATTATGAATTCTGATCAGATCTCCATCGGGGAGTGTGGTCTACTAAAAATATTAATGAATATAGCAGATCCAATTTCTAATCTTTCTTTGCGTGATATTAAAAAAGATAAACTTAATTTAGCTTTGCAAGTTAAAGAAGGATTAACATATTTACATAATTTGACAATAGTTCATGGAGATATCAAACCGTCAAATATTTTAAAAATCGGAAATTGTTATAAGATTAGTGATTTTGGGTTGTCTATTCTGTTGTATAGTGATCCTCAAAAAATAGATAAATTAATTTATACAGATAAATATAGACCCCCAGAAAATTATAACTATATAATATCGAGGAAGAGTGATATTTGGGCTTTTGGAAAAATGTTGGAAGAATATTTTACACCTAGAGAGATGGAAAAAAGAGGATTTAAATCATATTTAGGAAGAAAATTAGAAGATAGAATATGTTTCTCAGAAAATAATTATTTCCTATCAGATCAAGAGATTATACAAAAAAATAAATATTTGTTGTATTCTGAAGAATGCGTTAAAGTTTTTTGTCAAAAATTAAGAAATGATGGAAAAGAACATTATAGTTGTTCTGAAAAATATTTAGATTTAGAGAATAATTTATTTAGTAATGGGAGAATGGATATTGATTTATTTTCTTAATTAGAAAATTAAGCAAAATTGAAAATTTAATTATGATTTTAATTTTAAAACCATGAATACGTTTAAGGAACTTTTTGAATTTTTACAAAAATATGATAAACCAGAAATTATATGTTGGTTACGAGAATCATGGCAAGGAAAAGATAAACAAGAATCACTTCTTAGATTATTTGCAGGGCTTGGATTGATATCCAAAATAGGTAATTATAATGTATGTAAAGGAAATTTTAACATTAAAACAATCACCAAACACTCTTCTTTCAGAGATATATTTTATAATCATAATAATGAACTTATCAAACTTAAGGATAACGGTGATGCTTCTGATTTAACTTGTATTTCTAAAGATAATGATAAACATTTGTTAGTTACAACATCTAAAAATTTGAATAAAATGAATGTAGGAAATTTAGACATTGATAAAATATTGACTAATTTTAGAAAATATATCAAAAATGGATATATTATGACTCTATGTGTTTGTATAAGAGATAATGATATTTTTGAATCTATGAAAAGGGGAATTAAGGATACCAATGTAGATCTGAAAAATATTCTTGAAAAAGAAGATACAATTATTATTGACTGGAATGATCTTAATCAAGCATATCATCAGTTTGAAATGTGTTTCAAAACAAGATCATTTGATAGTATTATTAATTCTAATAAGTATACATTATGTTTAAAGATGCATCAACACTTAGGTGTGATCAAAACAATTAAAATGTGTCAATCTGGTCAGAAAAAGATTTTATGGGGACATATTCAGAGAAGTGGAAAAAGTTATATTATCGGTGGTTGTATCGTCCAAGATAGTCTTGATAAAAATTTTTGCAACTATATGGTAATCACAACTGCTCCCAATGAGACAATAACCCAGCAAAGGAAAGTTTTTGATTGTGTTCAACTACAAGATTTCAATATTATAATATTAGATGGGAAAAATAAAAAACCCAATTTAAGCGATAAAAATATTATTATCTGTTCTAAACAGTTTTTACAAACTAAGATAGATGATAAATTAAAAACCAATAGTATTAGTTGGTTAAAGAACATGTTATTTGAGATGAGATTTATCGATGAAAGTCATAATGGCGGAACCACTGAATTAGCTCAGAAAACATTAGATTTTTATGGAAGAAATTCTTTCACAGTTCAGATAACTGCAACTTATTCAAAACCTATAAATGATTATAATATTCCAAAGAATAATTGGATATTATGGGATTTAGAAGATATTAAACTTTGTAAAAACATATGTGACCAAAAAAATATTGATAGGTTAATAGAAAAACACGGGTCGGAGATAGAGAAAATAATCAAAAAATATTCACAATACAATATTATCCAAGAATATTCAAAATATCCTGAACTATGGGTGTTGACTCATGAGATAGATTCTGAGACTGTAAAAGATATAGTTGATAGAACTCAAGACAATGACTATGGATGGTCTCTGGAAGGGTGTTTTCTTCTCAATCAAGACAGTTCAGAGATAATAGATAAGTTTCAAAATGAAGAAGAAAATCTAAAATTGTGGTATATGATTTTTGGTAAAAAAGATAAATATGGAATCCCAGATAAAGAATATCCAGACAAATTAGTATTCTTAAAAAGAATTGAGAAAATATGTAAAAATCCATCAGTAAATTCAAGGTTTAATATAGATGACGAACCCATGATTATAATGGCTTTTTTACCCCAACACAATATCGATAAAATATGTAGAGCAACTACTGCTTTACTGATTAAAAATAAGATTGTTTCGGATTATGAGATTGTGAGTATCAACAGTAAAACAACCAATGATCCAAAAAAAACTATTGAAGACGGTAGAATCAGAGCAAAAAATAGTAACAAAAAAGGAGTTTTGGTACTGAGCGGTAGACAATGTAGTCTTGGAGTTTCTATTGACAACTGTGATATTGTGCTTCTTCTCAATAACAACAATAGTTTTGATATGATTTATCAAATGATGTTTCGTTGTATGACAGAAGGTAAAGACAAAAAATGTGGTTTTGTAGTAGATTTAAATATTCATAGAGTGATCGAGACTTGTATTGTTAACTATGCTTCATTTATAAAACCCGAGTTACATCCTAAAAAAGCAATCAAATATATTCTGGATGAAAAATTAATAATTTTGAACGGTGATCATTTTTTACCATCTTTTGGAAAAAATGATTCTATGATTAGTTCATATATATATGATTTATATTCGTCTAACACTGAAAGAGTGCTTACTCATGTTCTTAATCGTCTCCGTTTTAAACAAGTTTTTTTGACTAGACAGGAACAAAAAATATTCAATATTATGTTTAGTGGTAAAACTGTCTCATCAAAAAATAAACAGAAGGATAAACCATTGGAAATCAAAAAAGGGATACAAAAAACTAAGATAGGTCAAGAGGAAGGTGAAGAAGGTGAGGAAGGCGAGGAAGGTGAAAACCAAATAAATTTTATGGACATTCTAAAACATATTATTCCTCTTGTTTGTATTTTGACGATTCATAACGAAGAAACATTGTTTATAGAAATGTTTAAATATATTAAGGATAATAAAGATATTTTTGAAATCCTAATTGACCAAACTAAAAGTTGGTGGGGAAAAAGTATTGATTCTGAAATACTTGAAAAATTTATAAATGTGTATATAAAATACATGAAAGAAGATAAAGAAACCGAGCAGATTATCAGGACGGTCAAAGAGTT
>Ga0209284_10004663_pt1 | contig 15127 bp, 8 predicted proteins | sample FRY03_FD_187211 | JGI IMG/M metagenome (GOLD analysis project Ga0209284, IMG submission 187211) | Freshwater microbial communities from Lake Fryxell liftoff mats and glacier meltwater in Antarctica - FRY-03 (SPAdes) (version 2) | ecosystem: Environmental > Aquatic > Freshwater > Ice > Glacier... | reverse complement strand
GGAAGTACGATCGCAAGATTAAAACTCAAAGAAATTGACGGGGTTCCGCACAAGCGGTGGAGCGTGTGGTTTAATTCGATGCTAACCGAAGAACCTCACCCAGGTTTGACATGTTTCTGCAAATCCGTCGAAAGACGGACTCCTTCGAGGGTGAAACACAGATGTTGCATGGCTGTCGTCAGCTCGTGTCGTGAGATGTACCCTTAAGTGGGATAACGAGCGCAACCCCTATTGTTAGTTGTATCACACTAGCAAGACTGCCCGGGCAACCGGGAGGAGGGTGGGGATGACGTCAAGTCAGCATGGCTCTTACGCCTGGGGCTACACACGCGCTACAATGGCCGGTACAATGGGCTGCAACACGGTGACGTGAAGCGAATCCCTTAAAGCCGGTCTCAGTTCGGATTGAAGTCTGCAACTCGACTTCATGAAGTTGGAATCGCTAGTAATCGCAGGTCAGCTATACTGCGGTGAATACGTTCTCGGAACTTGTACACACCGCCTGTAGTAATGAGAATTACTGCAAAAAGCGCCTGGCAGTTTTAATTTCAAATAGGTTAAAATCCTATCTTCCAAGTAAAATTGGAACGTAGCCAAAAAAAATTGACAGACCTAAGCCGCGAGGTTTTAGGTTGAAGGGTCTGAGGCAAATACCAGCCTAGTATAAAAAAAGGTAGTCGACTTTTGTTGGGCGGGTCAAAAGGAAGTCGAAATAAAAAACCTTGCTAGGATGGTAGGAAATGAAATTAAGATGACCCAGGGAGATCTCATATTGAATTCTTGATGTTCGTTTTATCTTCGGGTAAAATAAATTAAGAATTAAGAGGAAATTACAATATGAGAAGTCAGCTGAGTCATAGTAACCCAATATTAATTGGGCGAAGGACGAAACCTAAAATCAATGCAGATTATCTTGTAGGTTTGGTTGATGGTGAAGGTTGTTTTTATGTGTTGGTTCGCAGTAAAGAAAATTCTTCTAAGAATTATGTTAGAGCGTAGACTCATTTTCATATAAAAATGAAAGAAGATGATTTGCCTCTTTTGTTAAGTATTAGAGACTTTTTTAATTGTGGAACGGTTCAATCACAACCCGATAAAAGACCCAATCATACGAATTGTTATAGATACGCAGTATCTTCTAACAAAGATGTCTACGAGAAAATAGTCCCCTTTTTCAAGACTCATAAGTTAAAAAGTTCTAAAATCAAAGATTTTATACTTTTTAGCAAGATCTCAGAAATGATCCATAATGGAGTTCATTTAAATGAGAATGGGTTAGAAAAAATTAGAGCTATTAAAATGCAAATGAATTTTGGGACTCGCCGTGTGCGGGAAATCCGCTCGCACGGTGGGAACGCGAAATAACCTCAAATTATCGCAATCCGTCAAGTGGGTAAAGTTGGGAATGCCCGAAGTCCCTGGGTCATCCAGGGCCGAAGGCAGGTTCAGCGATAAACACTAAGTCGTAAACTTGTTGCGACTCCAAAAGAGTAATTTTTTGGAAAAAACCTTGCTGTATGCTGGAAACTCTGAGTATCTAGTGCTAGTTGATTTTGGGCTTCCGCCATCTGGCGGATCGGGTTATTATTAACTCATGCCCAAGTTAACTGAAAATGTATCTAGTGCAGACAATCAGCAGGAAACCCCACCTTATGGGGGATCCTCAGAGACTACACGCGAGGCTCCTGAAATAAGTAGACATTATTTGCTTGGAGCAATAAAAGACTCTACTACTTCGAAATATACCTATCGTATTTCCCAAAAAGGGAAAGAATATCCAACAAAAATTGCTAACGCACTTTTAAAATTGGGTTATAAGGCATGGGTATATAAAGAAGGCAAAAATAGAGATGTCTATGTTGTTGAATTTTCAAAGAAAATTTTAGACAATTTGAGAATTGTTTCATTAAAAGAAAAGGGTGATTATATCAGAGGATATTTTGATGCAGAAGGTGGTGTAGCTAGGTCAGTAAAAGTTAGACCTTACATTTACTTCTGTCAAAAGAATTACTCAGAGCTTAATCAACTAAAACAATTTCTTACGGAGTTTAATATTTTTTCAGGTAAAATTCACAATCCAAGTATTAGGGTTGACCCAGAGTATTGGAGATTTTATGTTTCAACTAAGTCACATAAAAACTTTGTATTACGAATTGGCTCATCACACCCTAGTAAGTCTAAGTATTTAAGGATGATGATATAGTCCAAGCCTCATGGCGACATGGGAATTAACCTGAACAAGGTAGCCGTAGGGGAATCTGCGGCTGGATCACCTCCTTTCTATGGAGAAAAATTAATTCTACCCTCAATCTATTTCGATAGACTTGAGGCAAATAGAATTAGCTATCAGGCAACTTAGCCACGCGTCTGATCGATTAAAATTAATGGTTCTCAGACATTAAAGGCAGGTTTAAAGTGAGCCTTAAACTTTACAAAAAGTCGTCTTTGTTACCTTTAAGTTACTTTTTTTTAAAATCTTTTGCTATATAATTACTTTTAATGTCTTATAAGATTTTTTGTTTAATTCTAGGCTTTTTTATATTTTTTGCACTATTAAATTCTGTTTCAATTATTGTTGCTGCAAAGACCTATCAAGATCAAGTGTTACTTTATGATACAGATGCAGATGGGATGATTAATAATGGTGATTTAAATTTATTAGTCACAGATCTGTTTTCAGGCCAGCTTAATATAAATACAAAACCTTTAAATTTTCCTGTTATAGTTTCTTTGTTAAGTGATACTTTAGTCAGTATTGATGATTTTTATAATGATACTGGCATTTTTATAATGTCTAATTCACCATATACGGAAGCTAAAGCCTAGAAAGGTAGTATATTTAAGATAGGCAGCGGAGTTTATTTGTTCCAAAATAAAAATACTGATTACAGGCAGGATAGATTTGAGATTACATACAATAATGAAATTTATCCTATATATGGTTTAGGAAGGGTATCACATACAGATCAAGTTGAATTATCTGATTTTGTTGATACTTCTTTTGGTTTTGGAAATGTTCATCCAAATAATCAAGATTGGTTCAATGCAGATATTGGAAGAATGCGAACCCCAATCTTTATTTTACCAAATATTAATACGATTATCGTGTATCTTCAACCTTATCCATCTGTGGTCAGATTAACTAGAGCTGACAATAAGACTGAAATTATTATGAAAAACAACTCCGATTATTCCAATAGTTTACAAGGGGAGTTGTTGATAATAAAGAAAGATTCTATAGAAGAAGCATACAAAGAATATTATAAGTTACTAAAAGTTTATCAAGGGCTTGAAGCTCAGTTATTTTTTAAAAAACCTCATTATAAAGCATTTGGTTTATATTGGGAGACTTATGATCAGTTTGGTTGTTCAGCCACTTTGACAGGTATCACTGGAGTGTTAAATGGATACAAAAATGCTGGCATTTTCCCTTCAGTTATAACAATAGGTTCTGGGTATTGGGGTTCTAATGATTTGAGTGGGTGTGATAATACTGCTTATGAACAAACTACGACTACTGATACATTTAGTTTAAGCCCAACAAGAATTGGTTCTTTAAATAATTTTAATAATCAAATTGAAGAATGGAAAAACCAAGGAGCTTATTTGACAATAGGTATGCGACATATATTTTATCCTAAACAATCAAACTTAGAAAGGTCGCAAGGATTATTTAATCAGAAAGGATTTACTGGGGATGTATTCTTGAATGAACAAATATATCGTGGGAATAGACCCAGTGACAATGTTAGACTGTTAAACTTAAAATCAGATGACGCTATTGGTGTTTATTTACAGATACTTAGATCTGCATACGGTAATATTATGGGCATAAAAGAAGACGATATGATTTGGGCTGATCAGGTTAGAGTTGCAGGATCAGGGTCAAAAAATTTTAATCCTTTATTACTTCAAAATGCTTTTAGAGTGTACAGTACTGTTAATAAAAATGATTTTATAAATTTCGGTAGTAATAATCTTTTTGGAGTTGCAACTGATGGCCAATATACCCCCGGAATAATTCATAACAATGGATTTTCTTCACAAAGAGTATTTGGAATAAAGCCTCTCTTAGATGTTATGCTATCTCAGGTATATTCGGGGTACCCGCATCCCATAATGGAGTCATGGACTTATCCATGTGGAAGTAATTGGAATATTTCAGGTGAAAAAGATACCTATAGAACCTACCAACTTGCGACTTTTTTACCCATAACTCAACACTCATGTGATTATCATAAATTAAACAATATTAATTATATAAATGCTTTAGATTTTTATTCTAAGTTAAGGATGCGTTTACAGAAATATGCCTATGATAAAGCACAGGATTGGTATTATTCTGGAGTACCAACTTTAATGCGACCTCTCAATCTTTTTGATGAATGGAAAGAAGATAAAAATGTACAAGCATTATATCAAAGGCCTACTGTTCCTACATCTGAAATGCCAAAGAACGAGTTTATGTTTGGAAATGCTTTATTAGTTCGTCCTATTTTAGATCCAACCGATCAAATAACAGTCTATTTGCCTAAAGGAGAATGGATAGGTTTTTTAAATAAGACTGAAAAATTAATAGGACCTTCCAGATATCCTATGGATTTAAGTAATAATTATCTTAATTACTCAGTGTTTTTAAAAGAAGGTGAAATCCTTGTAATTGGGAAACAAAATGATTATACAAATTATCAGGTATATGCTTATATGAACTCTTCTAATCAATCCTCCGTGTATTCATTTTATAAAATTGAAAATGATCCTAGTATACAAGAAGATAAAATTGATTTACAAGTAATAAAGGTTTCTGATAAGTATAAACTTAAAAATTTAAATAATGGAAAGTCTACAGACATGATATTGGATTCTTACGGAAAAGGTTTTCAAGTTGCAAATTTAAAAGATGTACTATAATTTGTTTAATTATCTTAAATCAATTATTATTGCAGGCAAGTATTGTATTTAAAGATTTAACAACATATGAACACAGGCTCATTTAAATTAATTCTATTTTCGATACTGTTGATTTTATTTATGGGGATGCTTTTTAACAAAAGCTTTGCGCCTTCTAATATTATTCAAACACAAGAATTCCCCACTGTAACAGGAAATGACAAGCAGACGGAACTGAATTTGATTACAGATTAGATTTGAATGATCAAATTGTATTATGTAAATAATTTATTGATCAAGTAAAAATATTGTATATGGTATCCCATTTATAACCATTTGTATATTATTTCCTTTGAAAATTGCTTTTGCTGAGTCAGTAGGACTAATTTTAAAATCTATAGGTATTAATATCTGATCTGATTTATTTACATTAATAAGTAATTTGTTTTGCCCCAAATAGGTAGCAGCTGTGTTTTTATTATTAATAAATATATCAAAATAAGTTCCTTGATAGTAAACATTTTTTACAGCCAGATCATTTAGCTCGTTTGGTAGGTTAGGTTTAATAGAAAGACCTTCAGCTATTACATCAATACCAACAAAACCATACAGCGCACTAAGGGGTGAAAGTATTGAATCGGTAAATTCACAGTCCATACCTACTAGTCCGTTTGGCAAACAACCCTGTACATCTACCCCCGCATTTTTAAAATATTTTCTGTACCCCCCTATATTTTGAGTATCACTATATTTTTGTAAGAATATTTTTAATCTTCCATAGGCATTATTAGCCCCAAATGTTTTTATTCTAGCCATTACATCAAAATATGAGCTTAGCATAAACATTCCACCGTTTTGTATATTATCCTCCCATGTACGTGAAACCTTTCTATTATCACAGTCATTATCTATACATATCCAAGCCCATACATACCAATTAGGATTATTTTTTGTTGTAAATCTTGGTGCAAGTAAAAATTTGTAAATATCTCCTCCTTTAGAATTATCATTTGGGTAAATTATCTTGCCATCAAGCCAATTAACAATTGTTTTTTTCTGTTCCTCATTTGCAAAATCATTAACTACAGCTTCAAGATTAAGTTGTAAAAATCCATAATCATGTTTTACACCGTTAGTGTCTTCAGAAGCATAAAACCTTCCATAGCTATAGTCAGTTGAAGTTTGTCCTGTATCAGGGTTAATCCAAAAGTATTTACTAGCATAATCTTTTATTTTGCTAGCTCTAATGTTTAAAGATTGAGCAAATAAGTTGCTATTGCTAGGTAGAGGGACTCCCCATTCTGGGTGAGATTTAATAGACTTTTCTAATTCCTCTAACTTTTTTAAAGAATGATAGTAATTTATTGTGGCATTTGCATCTCTATTTCCATAAGGTAAAAGGTCAAGCCCAATTCCAGAACCAACAGTACCAGCTACTGCATTATGCCCTTCCCATTTAGTTTGTATTAAGGCTTTAGTTTCTGACTCTTGCTGTGAGATTAAAAATTCAGTTGCTCTTCTAACTCTTGGTATATTTCTATTTAAGAATCCAATATCTTTAGTCCATAAAAAATACTCAACATTTGCAGAAATGAAGGCTGTATTAGTAGTTATATACCTTGAATCATAAGTTTTAGCACCAGCTGGATATAAAGCAGGATTATTAGCACAAGGGTAATTAGCATCTTTTTTATCAAGTGGAAAAGGCCAACCCCTATAGCCTTTATTATCACCACAAAAGCTTTGATACATCCATACATAGCCTTCGTTATCTACAATAATTTTTTCTAAATTATCTTTAATACCTTGATGTTGATCATATACATCATCTACTTGTGTACAATTTACTAGTGGAATGTTTACTCCACAGATTGACATTTCTCCATTTTCTCCAAGTACATTTTTAAAATCTGAATAAGCTTTATAAGTACTGGTATTAAACCAAATGTTTGAGATAATATCCCACTCTCTCTGGCTAGTTTGCTGGTTACCTCTTTTAGAGCTAGGGCCTGTTGTATATGAATAATGTAAGTGAAACATATCGTTTAACATGTCAGAGAAAAACTGATCTGAAGAAACAAACTGTGGAAGATTGTCTGGAACAAATGTTCGGGGTGAAGCTGCAATTTGGACTTTTTGAGTTGCATCATTTGCATCTATTGCATATACATAAACTCTAGTTACATTAGTAGTGTTTGTTTGTAGGGCTTGAGATACAAAACCATGTTGACCAGTTATATTAAATGATGAATTAACATCAGGCCTAACAAAGCTTGTATTTACATTAATTTTTTTTCTTTCAAATCTTGATTCAACTATTATTTCAAGTTTAATATTATTGCTAGGTAAGTTTGGATCAAAAACCCACCCAGTTATTACACCATTTTTAATTGAATCTAAGTAACCAATAGGAAGTTGATTTATATTTGCTTCTTGTATACTTATAGTCTTTTCTGGAGTATAAATTTTAGTTATATAGTATAGAGAAATACTCAGTAAACAAGAGACGATAATAAATGTTAATGGGTATTTGTATTTATTAAGCATTAGTTCAAAAAATACCACATAATGTCAAGTATGTAAATGCTATGTGATTTCATTATTCGTGGTGTAAAAAATGGACTCGGTTTTTCGAAGTTTTTCCCCAAAGAATAGGATATTTTTTAAAATTGGATAGAATAATAATGGTGGGGCATCATGGACTCGAACCATGGACCTCAGTCTTATCAGGACTGCGCTCTAACCACCTGAGCTAATGCCCCCTAACCGCATTTATTTTACTTTAAAAATCATATTTGTACAGGGATTTAGTATAAAAAAGTAATTTATTAGTGTAAAATACTTATTTATTGATATTGCCTAAAGGTATTATGGGTTTAATAAATTTTTTATATAATATTACACAGCGCTTTTTGGCGTTTTTTTTATTAGAATTAAATAAAATCGGTGAGAAGCAGGTTTTTAATTATATAAAATACTCCAGTAAAAGCACTCCCAATATATTTGAAAATAACATAAACGATCTAGGAGAAAAAACAATAGGGGATTTTTTGTTCAGAAGTAATTCAGAGATAGATGTATTTGATGATTTTGTCGAAGATCCAAGTATATTACCTATTGGAGCTGTACTTGCATTGGCAGTAAGTAGAACTGATAAGGGGCATTTAAGAAAATATTTTTTAAAAAATAGATTTGGAAGAGGGGTAATTGGTTCAAATAAAATGGGAAACCCTTTTAAAAAAATTGGAAAGTTCCAATCAATTAAAATTAAAACAGCATTAACATCCATTGACAAATCTAATGAAGGCATTGAATATGATGTTCTTTTTAGGTCTAGTTTTTTAGGGATGAGAGATTGGAGTTTTCATAATTCTACATTATATTTATTAACACATCCTTATTTAATCAAGATAGATGAATTTGGAAAGATTACAAAGATGAAATTTAACAAATTAGCATCACCTCATTCAATGTATTATTCAAAAAATCAAGAAAGTTTTTTAGTTACTTCAACTGGAAATGATTTATTGGTTAGTTTTGATGATAAAACTAATATAGGAAGGGTACTATGGTCAGCTATTGAAAATGGTATTAATTATTCAATTGGGAAAGATACAATATTTGTTACTTATAAAAAGATACCAAAAAACGATATTGCTTACGGATACAAAATAAAAAAGGTAAAAAAATATAGTGATTTAGCTACTTCATTACAAGTCATGCATATTAATTCTGCAATTGAAGACGATCAAGGTAATATTTTTTTTACAGCATTTGCGACTAAGAAAGTGAACCATAAAACAGGAAGTAGAATCTATTTATCAGGAAGTGGTGGGAAGGTTTGTAAATTAAAACCAAATAATCAGATAGAAGATGTTTTGGGAGGTTTATCTAATCCACATGGATTATTAGAGCTTGAATCCACTAATAATGGAAGAATATATGCACTCACAGAAACTAGTAGAGGATTCTTTAACTTTTATAATGGTGAAAAATTTAAATTAATAAAACGATTAAAGTTTGAGAGCGCTGTAAGAAGAATTCAGAATAATGTAAATATTTGGTTAATGGAAATGTCAATTAGTTGTTCAGTAAGAGGGGATATTTATATGACTGCATTTAGTGATGGGCCAACACCAGGTATTTTTATTTTAAAAATAAGCAAAGATTTAAAGTTAACAAGATGGTTTGCAAATGTGCCTGATGATTGGGCGATTCAAAAGGTTGCTATTTCTAATATCTAGCAGTGCATTATAAATGTATGTTACAATAAAAATATGAAAATATACTTTTTATCTTCATTGCATGGATATGATAAACTGAAAAATGATTATCATTTAAAAATAATTGAATATCTTAAAGGATTAGGACATTCTGTCAACTACAAGCATTTACTTGTTTCTATGGAAAAGGTATTTGAGATGACAGATGTTGAATATAAAGCTTATTACAAAGATATGGTTAAGCAAATTAAAAATTCAGATTTTGTTTTAGCTGAAATATCTTTACCTTCAGTTAGAATTGGATATGAAATTGCACTTTCGTTAGAAAATGAAATACCTGTTTTGGTTTTAAATAGCGACAAGGGAGAAAGAACCAAATACCCATTGTTTATTGGTAATCCAAATGATAAATTAATTTTAAAGGGCTACAATAAAAAAAATATTCCCGAAGTAATGGACAAAGCTCTTGAAGAAATCTCACAACTAATGGATATCCGCTTCAACTTTTTTATCTCTCCAAAAATGAGTAAATTTTTAGATTGGATCTCAAAAGATAAAATGATTCCTAAAGCTGTTTTCTTACGAAAGTTGATTGAGCCAGAGATGGAAAAGGCTAAAGAATTTCCAGGGTAAAAAGCTAGAAAAGTTTGTTGACAAGGCGCATTTGTAGTGTTATCTTATGCTTTACTTAATGTTCGGTTTGGAATTTAATGCTTTTTTTTAAAAGCCTCTTTATTCCGTTTTCAATTTAAAAATAAATAAAAGTGTCATGCTGAATTTAGTTCAGTATCATTTTGTCTTGCTATCAGTTGATATTTAGATTCTGAATCAAGTCCAGAATGACGAGGGATGAAATTTGTTAATACTTAATTAATTTAACTGAGGGCCTGTAGCTCAGTTGGCTAGAGCGCCTCATTTGCAATGAGGAGGTCGCCGGTTCGATTCCGGCTAGGTCCACCACATAACTAAGTGGTTTTAGATTAGTTAAAAAGGTGATTTTTTAGAGCTAAACATTAACAATATGGTTAGTTTTAAAAAGTTGCCTTGCAACTTTTTCGTTGCACATTAATAACTGAATAGGTAAAGAAAAGCAAATTGAAATTTGCTACTTATGTTTAATGCAAAGAGTACGAAGAGCAATTGGTGGATGCCTTGGCAATTTGAGCCGAAGAAGGACGTACTAATCTACGATAAGCCTCGATAAGCTGATAAGAAGCGTTATAATCGGGGATCTCCGAATTGGGTAACCAGTCGAGTTTAACTCGACACTACTTACTGAAATTATTTAACCGCAAGGTTTTGTATATTAGGTATTTAGAGGGAACTTGGGGAATTGAAACATCTTAGTACCCAGAGGAAAATAAAGAAATTATCGATTCCCAGAGTAGTGGCGAACGAAATGGGAACAGCCCAAACCTCCGACTTGTCGGAGGGGTTGTAGGGGTATCATTATGATTATATTTTTCTAGAAGAATTCAACTGGAAAGTTGAGCCATAGAAGGTTATAGCCCTGTATTTAAAAGATAAATTTAATCTAGATACTACCTGAGTAGCACGGGACACGTGAAACCCTGTGTGAATCTACCGGGACCATCCGGTAAGGCTAAATACTCAAATTGACCGATAGTGAACTAGTACCGTGAGGGAAAGGTGAAAAGAACCCCGGAAGGGGAGTGAAATAGAATCTGAAACCAATTGCTTACAAACTGATAGAGCTCCGATTTATCGGAGTGATATCGTGCCTATTGAAGAATGAGCCTGCGAGTTACTAACTGTTGCATAGGTTAAGCCCCTTAAGGGGTGGAGCCATAGCGAAAGCGAGTCTGAATAGGGCGTGCCAATTTATTGGTATTGTTGCAGTTAGTAGACCCGAAGCTAGGTGAGCTAACCATGAGCAGGGTGAAGGTCCGAGAAATCGGACTGGAGGCCCGAACCGGTGTATGTTGCAAAATGCTCGGATGACTTGTGGTTAGAGGTAAAATGCCAATCGAACCTAGCGATAGCTGGTTCTCCCCGAAATATATTTAGGTATAGCCCGGAGTAAAATAGCATAAAAAGAGGTAGAGCTACTGAAAGGGAACGAGGTCCGAAAGGATACTCGTCCCTACCAAACTCCGAATGCTTTTTATGTGTTCCTCTGGAGTCAGAATGTGGGAGCTAAGTTCCATGTTCGAGAGGGAAACAGCCCAGATTATCAGCTAAGGTCCCAAAATTTTAGTTTAGTGGAAAAGGAAGTTTTCAACCTTAGACACGTAGGAGGTTGGCTTAGAAGCAGCCATCCTTTAAAGAAAGCGTAATAGCTCACTATCCGAAGTTTGCCCCTCGGGGCAGATAAGGTTGGAAGCGCCGAAAATGTAACGGGGCTCAAACTAAATACCGAAGCTATAATTACTTGCACATTTTGTGCAAATTAAGGTAGGGGAGCGTTCTTGTGGCGTTGAAGCCTTTAACGAGAGTTGGGGTGGAGCAGCAAGAAGTGAGAATGCAGGCATAAGTAGCGAGAGGAAGGTAAAAACCCTTCCCGCCGGAAGTCTAAGGTTTCCACCGCAACGTCAGTCGACGGTGGGTTAGTCGGTCCTAAGGCGAGGCTGAAGAGCGTAGTCGATGGATAACAGGTTAATATTCCTGTACTGTTTTAAGATTTCGATGGAGTGACGTAGCATGATAGTTAGAGCGTTTGTATGGTTGAGCGTTTAAGCAGTTAGGTAGAGAAGGATAGGCAAATCCGCCTTCTCGTTACGTCGAGCTGTGATGAAAATTCCGCATGGGAAATTCTAGTGAGTTAAGCTACCAAGAAAACCTTCTAAGTTACATCTTAAAATATCCGTACCGCAATCCGACACAGGTAGACAGGGTGAGTATCCCGAGGCGAACGGGCAAACGATTGTTAAGGAACTCGGCAAATTTACCCCGTAAGTTAGCGATAAGGGGGCCCAAGCTCTAGCTTCGGCTAGGGACGGGTGCAAAAACATGTTCAAGCGACTGTTTAACAAAAACACAGGTCTCTGCTTAACCCGTAAGGGGAAGTATAGGGGCTGACGCCTGCCCAGTGCCAGTAGGTTAAACGAGGAGGTTATTCCGACTTCGGTTGGAAGAAGCTTCTGAGATAAGCCCTGGTGAACGGCAGCGATAACTATAATCGTTCTAAGGTAGCGAAGTTCCTTGTCAGGTAAGTGAAATGCGAGCCTGTAGGTGGCTTATAACGGGGGAGTCCTATCCTGTTGTGGATAAACAAGGATCCATGTAAAAAGGAGGGTAATCTCGTGGGAAGTTCTTTTAGAGTGATCTAAAAAGTAACCCCGTAACGACTGATTCCTATAATTTATTTGTTTCAAACAAATAATAGGATGAGATGGTATAATTAATACCATAATACGCCGCCCACTTATGTTAAAGAGATGATTTAACAAGGTGAAGATATAGTCTGTGCAACTAGTAATAGTTGATTTACACGAAGTTCTGACCCGCACGAAAGGCGTAACGATTTGAACGCTGTCTTGACAATCGACCCGGCGAAATTGAAATGGCTGTGAAGATGCGGCCTACCCGCAGAAGGACAAAAAGACCCCGTGAAGCTTTACTGTAGATTTATATTGGAATAGGCTTGTGATTGTGTAGCATAGGTGGGAGACACGTTTACGTGTCATCAGTGAAATACCACTCTTTTATAAGAATGTTCCTTACTTACGGCCATTATCTGGTCGAAGGAAAGTGTATGTTGGGCAGTTTGACTGGGGCGGTCTCCGGCTAAAGAGTAACGCTGGAGCACAAAGGTTCACTTGGTCCGGATGGAAATCGGACCGTAAGCGTAAAGGTATATGTGAGCTTGACTGCGAGACCTACAAGTCGAGCAGGGACGAAAGTCGGTCTTAGTGATCCTCCGTAGCCATATGGATGGCTCGGAGCTTAACGGATAAAAGCTACTCCGGGGATAACAGGTTCATCGCACCCGAGCGTCCGCAGCGCCGGTGCGGTTTGACACCTCGATGTCGGCTCGTCACATCCTGGGGGTGAAGAAGCTCCCAAGGGTTCGGCTGTTCGCCGATTAAAGTGGCACGCGAGCTGGGTTCAGACCGTCGTAAGACAGGTCGGTCTCTATCCTCTGTGGGCGTGTAAGATTCTGAGGGAAGTTGGTGGTAGTACGAGAGGACCCCGCTGAACAAGCCTCTAGTGTACCAGTTGTTCTACCAAGAGCATCGCTGGGTAGCTACGCTTGGCATTGATAAGAGCTGAAAGCATCTAAGCTCGAAGCAACTCCCAAGATTAGAATCTATGGCCTCCTGGAAGACTACCAGGTTGATAGGCTACAGGTGTAAGCACAGAGATGTGTTCAGCCGAGTAGTACTAATGGTCTAACTCTTTCATTAATTTATTATAGCTAGTTTACTAGCTGTAATAAGAACTTATTTGCAAATGACAGTTTGTAATATTTACCTATTCAGTTTTTAGTGTACAACAGATGTACTTTAAATTGTTATAAATATTGTGCTGGTGATTCTGGCGGAGAGGATCCACCTTTTCCCATTCCGAACAGAGAAGTTAAGCTCTCCAGCGCCGAAGATAATGCACGGGCAACTGTGTGTGAAAATAGGTCATTGCCAGCACAATATTTGTAATAATTTTTAGATCTGCATACATTTAATCCATGTTCACAAATCCAACAATCAAAAAAATCTTATTACATTACGAGAAAATCTGGGCAATTGAAAATTTAAAACGATTATCAGGCTGGGATTTAGAGGTTTTTATGCCAATTGATGGAGTAAAAACCAGAGGCAGGGTAATAGCAAATCTTTCTGCAATGCAACAAGATTTAATGCTTAATAAACAATTTTGCCAACTAATTAAACTTGCAAAAATTCAGACCTTAAACTTACACGAAAAAGCAGTTATCAGAATTTTAGATAACGAAATAATAAAATACACAAAAATACCTCAAACATTACTTGAAGATTTTGATCTAACAACAGGACAAGCACAAGTTGCATGGCGAGAGGCAAGAGACAAAAATGATTTTAGTTTGTTTGCGCCCTATCTTGAAAAAATAGTTGAGCTATCAAAACAAAAAGCAGAAAAAATAGGGTATATTAATCATCCATATGATGCGCTACTTGATGAGTACGAAGAAGGGCTTACCACAGAAAAAGTGAATGATTTTTTTATAGAGATAGAAACTCCATTAAAAAATCTTTTAAATTATATAAAAAATTCAGATAAATATTTTACAAGTCACCCTTTAGAATCAATGTCCTACAATCAGCTTGCAATGGAAAGTTTAAATAAGAAAGTTTTAGAATTCTTTAATGCAGATAAAAAGAAACTAAGACTAGATCAATCGACCCACCCCTTTACACAGAACATCTCGGTTGATGATGTCAGAATTACAACTAGATACATGGACGAGGATTTCAAGGACAGTTTAACAGCAACAGTACATGAATATGGTCATGCACTTTACGAATTACAGATAAACAATAAATTTACAGCAACACCTTTAGAAGGAGGAGTTTCTTTGACAATTCACGAATCTCAGTCAAGGTTTTTTGAAAACATGATTGGTAAGACAAAACCTTTTATCTCTATATTTTTAGAAGATATAAAAAAACTTTCACCAGAAATTGCAAAATATGTAGAAAAAGAAGGAGTTGAAGGAGTATATCGATATTTTAATATAGTAAAGCCGTCGTTAATTAGGGTACAAGCTGACGAAGTCACCTACCATCTACATATTATGTTAAGATTCCAGCTTGAAAAAGAGTTAATTGCAGGAGAAATTAAAGTCAAAGATCTACCAGAGATCTGGAACAATAGAATGGAAAGTTTACTTGGTGTTAAACCTAAAACAGATACAGAAGGGGTATTACAAGATGTACATTGGAGTTTGGGTGCAATTGGTTATTTCCCTACCTATTCACTAGGGACGTTTAATAGTGGCTTAATATTGCACGAACTTGAAAAATCGTTAGGCAATATAGATGAACTAATAAATCCACAAGGTATAGTCAAAATTCAAG
>Ga0209284_10004661_pt1 | contig 15132 bp, 22 predicted proteins | sample FRY03_FD_187211 | JGI IMG/M metagenome (GOLD analysis project Ga0209284, IMG submission 187211) | Freshwater microbial communities from Lake Fryxell liftoff mats and glacier meltwater in Antarctica - FRY-03 (SPAdes) (version 2) | ecosystem: Environmental > Aquatic > Freshwater > Ice > Glacier... | reverse complement strand
TATTTGAAGTTGAACCAATGTCTGACAAAGAGATCGAAGGATATTTAAGTCCAGGAGCAATGTATGATTTCTTTAGAATTAATCAAATAGGAATATTTAGAAGTAATGAGCACCTGCTAGAAGACTTTGCAAAGGTGTTGTACACATTAGCCATTGATGTATTTAACTCTGAAAATGTTAAGATGATTATTGAGTATAATACATACGGAAGTATCTTATTACAATATCTTACGACTGTATTTCCAAGCAGAAATGAATTCGAAGATGAAATGGTATTGAGATTCAAACATAGACATGATGCAAAGACATCTAAGCCAGGACTAAGACTTAAATCTGATAATAAATCAGTATTCTGCCAGAACTTTAAAAAGTTACTTGAAATGAACAGGATTCAAATAAACGATATTCAGACTGTTCAAGAAGCTAGCCTTTTTGGAATTGTTAGAAATGGAAGTTATGGCGCTCAGATGGGAAATGACGATGCGATAATGACATGTATTACAGCATCTGAATTTTTTGGAACAGTAGATTATGCAGATTATGTAGAGGAGATTTTAGATATAATAGAACCAGAAAAACATAATCTTATGGAGAAAGTTCTTTATAAAGACTCCAATCACCAGGGTGATATGCATTTCGATATATATTCCTTGTTGGATTAATTTAACAAACATTATTAGGTTTTATCATAAAGATTCCAAATAAACATAGATATATATATTAAAAAAATACATTTAAAAATTATGGCATTACAACCTCAATTATTGAATTTAAAGAGCTCTGGTGTATATCGTCTGGAGTTTGATAAATCTCAAACTGCAAACATCAACGTTGAGACGCTTAGATTATTAGTGGGACATTCTCGCAAGGGACCTTACAATACTCCAGTTTTAATAGACTCAGTTGAGACATTTACTAATGTTTTCGGTTCTATCGACAGGAGCCTAGAGAAAAAAGGAATGTTTTTCCACAGATCTTGTGTGGAAGCTCTTTCAAGAGGACCAATCTTAGCATTGAATCTAGGCCAATTTAGCACTGGAGTTGACGCAGACTCTGCATCATATCAAAGTTTATCAACAACCGGTTCTGTAACAACAAATACTGCAGTCGATAACACTGCAGATTATCCATTGTTCTTTGACAATGATAAATTCATGATTCCATCTGACACTGAGACATTAAACACTATCAATAATGACGCTAATCATATTCTTAATTTTGTTAACATAAAACAAGATCCTATAACTATAATTGTAAGACAGGCGCAAGGAGCTAAAGAATTTGATTTAACTGCCAGAGAATGGTATGGAGAAGGAAATGTTCCAGAGTACTTAAATGCTTTTGACAGAATGTCAGACTTTATGATTGACGTTTTTGTATTCAGAGGAGAATTCGACGCAGCTACAATGGCAATTGACCCAATCTATTCAGAATTCTTTACAGCAACAGGTTTAAGAAAAGAATTATTGGCAAAATTTGCAAACTTAAGACAAGTTAGCTTAATCGCTCAATATACTGGTTCTATCTTACCAGGATTTAAAGACCTTGAAGGAAGAAACTTATACATCGAAAGCATTATCAACGCTGAATCTAGAAGAACTGGATTATTTTGTGCAGTTGATGAAGATGCAGTGTTAGATGACACTGGAACTAACGTTGATTTCGTAGGACATATATACACTGCTATTAATACTGAAGTTCTATCGCATGTTGCTACAGGCACTAATAGAGTAACTGCCCATGCATTTACAGCAAACGATGCTACTAATTTTATTGCAGGAAATACATCATTTACTGTAGAATATGCAAATGCGACAGTAGACGAAACTTTTGAATTCCCAATTAAAATCGGTCAATACGTTAATGCAGCTGCCACTAATAGAATCACAAGAGTTAATAGAATTTCAAAAGTAGTTGGTGGCACTCATACTACTTTTACTATATCAACAGACGTTGAACCTTATTATAACAATGCCATTATAGATTCTTTCGAAAAAGTATCTGATTATTATAAAACATTCGTATTAGCTAAAGCAGAAGTTTCTGTTAAAGAGTTAAACGAATATCTTTCAGTTCTTTCAGGTGGTAATGGTTTATATGATGCGCTAGTTGACAAGGATATTATAGACTTTAGATATGTTGTTGATACTTTTACATCATACGACATCACTGGTTTAAATAATAAACATAATCTTTCACAATTAGCAAAAGATAGACAAAATGCATCTGCTATATTAAATGCACCAACAATTGCAGATTTTAAAATGTCTTCAAATCCTTCATTTACTGATTCAAACGGAATTTTCAACACTGCATACATTGCAACTGGAGGTAACTTAGATTTAAACCCATCGCAATTTTATACATTACCTAGCATTAATGAAGGTGCAAATTACGCATTCTCATATGGTCCAGGTTTAATAGTAAGCGACAATGGAAAAGATATTGTAGTTCCACCTGCGGCATATGTTTCAAATAACTATATTGACAAATACACCAGCGCTTTACCATGGTCAATTGTTGCAGGTCCAAGACGTGGAGTTGTTTCAGGGACTAATGTAAAAGGAGTTGAATATTCATTTGACAAGCCTGATAGAGACATACTAGAGCCATTTGGTTACAATCCAATTGTATTCCAAAGAGGAGTTGGTTTAACTATCTTAGGTAATAAAACTAACCAACAATCTATTAAATCTGCACTTTCATCTGCGCATGTTAGAGAAGTATTGATTTACATTCAAGATGGTATGGCAAGCATACTTAAAGATTATGTGTTTGAATTCAATACATCACAGACTAGACTTGAAATTAAAACTTTAGCTGATTCATTCCTAGAAGGTGTTAAACAAGACACTGGTATATATGAGTTTAGAAATGTAATGGATTCTACCAATAACACAAATGAAGTTATTGATAACAATATGGGTATAATTGATACCTATGTAGAACCAGTTAAAGGATTAGAAGTTATAGTACATAGAACGACTGTTTTAAACACTGGAGAGATACAATCTAGTTAATAAGATATATAATTAAAAATAAATATAAATAAATATGGCTTTACCACACTATAACCAAGACCAGACGTCTAGAAAAGGTAGAAATTTTGAACCAATTCAAGCTAACTTGTTTGAAGTTACTATACTTCCTCCTGCTGGAGTCGCGGATGCACCACTTTTATTGCAACATATTAATAAAATTTCAGGATTGGAATTGTATAAAGAGATAGCTGCGGTAGAACAGAAATATAAATGGGCTACTAGGTCTTTTGCAGGAATGCCCGATGGAACCGCCATTGACGTATCTATTGATTTCTCATTGAATTTGAATGAAGCAAACCAAGCATACGTATATAAAGCGTTAAGACAATGGTATAATTTAAGGTATGACCCAAACACTGGTACTATGGGCCTTAAGAAAGATTATGTCGGAACTATAGTTATTGTACAGTTCAATAGAGCCGGAGATATTTATAGAACAGTAACTCTTGAAGATTGTCAAATTACTTCAGGTTTACCTTTAACTGCTGAGTTATCATATGAGACTAAAGATGCAGCGTCTATGGAAGTAGTATGGCGATGTGATGCATGGAAAGAAGTTCTAGCATAAAAATATTTTATAAGATTAGGGATTTTTTTAGGAATATCCCTATTTCCTTATGAAACAAAAACATAATATAATGATATGATAATATAAATGAGCAAGTTAACAAAGAAGCTCCAGGTATTGCTCACTGAAGAAGAAGTAAATCTAATAAATAGAATAATACTAAGTGAAGCTATCGAATTCAATCAAAGACCTATATCAATATCAGCCTTTATTAGAGACCTAATTAGAATTGAGATTGACACAAAAACTGAAGACTATATTACATTCGATAAAATAGACATTAAAAAACTTAAAAATAAATAAAACATGAAGGACGAAGAAACAAATCTAGAAGAACAATATGAGATTATGATTAAATCAGATGAAGCAGCAGCAAAAGAGGCTCATGCCACAACGTATAAAGAAGAAGAACCAATTAACTTAGGAAGGGTAGACATGGAACGATTTGGTGGGCCTCAGGCTGAAACCGCAGATTTCCATTTAGGATATCACGAAGTCCCATTGCTTTCATTACCTTCAGCTGGAATGTTCTATCCAGAAGGAACTGTGATTTCAATTAGATCTGCTAAGGTTTCAGAAATTAGACACTTTTCAACTATAGACGAAACTAATGTATTAGATATTGATGAGAAATTAAATACAATAGTAGATGCTTGTACCAGAATAACATGTTCTGCTAAAAGACTATCATATAAAGATCTCTTGGAAGAGGATAGATTTTATGTAATACTTTCAATTAGAGACCTAACGTTTCCTGAACCCGAATCAAACTTAAAAATAGAGCATACTGATAAAAAGGGAGATAGACATGATATTGAAATTAAAAAAGAGTATTTTCAATACTTCAAGATTCCAAAGGAACTTGATAAATATTACGATAATGATGTTAAATCATTCATGATAGAAACAAGATCATTTGGAGTTATTGAGATGAGACCACCAGTAATCGGAATTATGCAAAAAATTACTGCGCATATTAAAGAGAAGCAACAAAAAGGTCTTAAAGTTGATCAGTCTGTTTTACAGATAATTCCATACCTACATAAGGATTGGAGAATATTCAATGATAAAACAATTTTCGATTTTGAGATTGAATTGAATGGATGGACGAGTAATAAATATAATTTAGTATATACGCTAGCCGAAAAAATGAAAGTTGGAATTAAACCAAATATGTTAGTATACTTAGGGGACGAGGAGGAAGAGGTTCCCATTACATTTCGCGACGGCATCAAATCTCTTTTCATTGTTCAAGATATCACTGGAGAACTTCTTTAAAACGAAGTTTCACATATACCTTAAACTACATTTACAGCCATCAGAGTTAGAGAATATGGAATACTATGAATTCCATTATCTCGTAAAAGATTTGATAGAGCATATTAAAGATGAAAATAAGGGAAATTCAGGACAAAGCGAAGGAGCATCGAATATGATGAATAACATGAAAGTACCAGATATTAAAATGCCAAGTTTTAATATGCCTAAAATGAAATAGAAAAAGGACCCTTAAGGGTCCTTTTTATTTTAAAATAAAAAAGATATATATGTTAAGGATGTTTTATCTTAAAAAAATTAATAAATGTGACTGGTAACACAAAACAATTCTCTCAACTAATAAGTCCACTTCAAAAGATACAAGAAGCAGCTGAATCAAATAATGTTGTCATTAATCAAATTGCCCAAATAGTTCTCAGTATTAACAAAAATACAATGGACACTGTACTTGAGCTTAAAAAACAAACGACAATATTAGGGGACATTAGAAGTATATTAAAGGGCCAGAATAAGTCTCTAGAAAAAGGTGCTGGTGCAAAAGGTGGTCCTAGTGGTGGCATGTTTTCTCCAATGTCGGCGAAGGACATAGGGCTTACTGCCATGATGATTTTAGGTGTTGCAGGGGCAATTGTTGGAGCAGCTGCATTGTTTACATTAGTTCCAGTAATATCAATAGGGCAATTGCTTACGGTACTTGCAGTTGCAGGTATATTTACATTAATTGCTCCCACGTTTGTTAAAATTGCAGATATTCTAGGCAAAAATTCAAGAGATATCATAGGTGCTGGGACAAAGAAGTATGATGTAAGTAATCCAAAATCTATGTTTGCTCTAGCTGGTTTAACTGCGTTGTCTATGATGGCAATTGCAATTACATTGGTAATTTCAGGAGCTATATTTGCTCTGATGCCAACTATTAGTGGAGCACAATTTCTAACAGCTCTCGCCATTGCCGTTATTATGGTACCTGCCGCTTTCGCGTTTATGATGATAATGAAAGCAATTAAAGGGGCTACAAATAAAGAACTTGTATTTGGGGCAATTGCAATACCATTAATCGCACTAGGTTTAGTTGGAGCAGCATACGCTTTTATGTTATTTCCAGATGATCCAAAATCGCCTGACCCTTTATGGACTCTTAAATCTGCATTCGCTATTGGCTTATTTGCAATAGGATTTTACTTTATAATGAAAGCAATTAAAGGGGCTACAAATAAAGAACTTGTATTTGGGGCAATTGCAATACCATTAATCGCAATTGCTCTAGTAGGAGTGGCATATGCATTTATGTTATTTCCAAAAGATGCTGCGAATCTAGCGGCACCTGACCCTTTATGGACTCTTAAATCTGCATTCGCTATTGGCTTATTTGCAATAGGATTTTACTTTATAATGAAAGCAATTAAAGGGGCTAATGTTATTGAACTTATATATGGTGGATTAGCAATACCGATAATTGCAATAGGCTTGCTTGCAGTTGCATGGATTTTCCAAGGGCTTTCGGCGATTAAAGAATATCTTGCACCAGAACCGATGTGGGTTCTTAAAGCGGGATTTGCATTATTAATATTTGCGATTCCATTTTTTATAGTTTCTAAAGCAATAAAGGGAATGGGACCAAAGGAGTTATTATTCATGACATTAGCAATTCCTGTAGTGGCCTTTGGGGTTCTTGCAACTGCATGGATTTTCCAAGGACTTTCCGGAATTGAATACTTTGCACCCGAACCTGAATGGGTTCTTAAATCTGGTTTAGCTATTGTTATATTTGGAGCAGTTATATGGCTTTCAAGCAAAACAATTGGAAAAATGAGTGCAGGCAAAATCACTAAAGCGTTGATTGGTGTCGCAGTTGCTGCCTTCGCCATAATTATAGTTGCACAATTATTTCAATATTTACCATCAACATTCACTTCCCCTCCATCAGATTGGTCAATTGCAGTTGGAGCAGCTCTTGGTGTATTCGGAGTGGCAATAGCAGCAGTCGGAATAGCAGTATCTACTTTAACCCCAGTTACACTTCTTCTAGGAGCGCTTGGAATTATAGTTATCGCAATTGTTATAGTTGCGGTTGGTTGGATTCTTGCAGGACTAGCGCCAGTAATGCCAAAACTTAAAACTGTTGCAAATGGATTTGTAGACATAATGTTAGCCCCAGTACGCGGTATTATTAGTGTATTTAAACAATTTAAAGACGACATAGGTATTGAAAATATGATTCCTCTAGCAGTTGGAGTCGCTGCCCTTGGAGGCGCTTGGTTAATATTTTCAGCCGCAGTTGCTGGTGGAAGCGTTGCAAGTTTATTAGGAGCTGCAGCAGGAGCAGTTACTGCAATCTTCGATGGAATAGGTAAACTCTTTGGCGGAAAAAACAAATCGCCACTTGATATATTAAAAGAACTTGCTATAATAGGACCTAAGGTTCAAACATTGGCTAATCCATTACTCAATGTAGGAATAGGATTTGCATCGATTAACGCTTCAGCAGGTGGAGTAATTAAAGCATTTGAAGCAGCTGTGAAATTTTCAGAGATCGACTCTTCTGATTTTAAATCAAACGCAACGTCTTTTAGAAGCATTTCTAATTCATATATTGGTATTGCAAAAGCTAGTAAGGCTATGAATATTAAAGCAATTGACGCAAGTACTAATATGTTTAAGGCACTTACTGATTTAGCTAAAAGTGGTGCAGAATCTGCAATGTCAGTTCTAGCTGAAAAATTAATGTTAGCTGTAAAAGAGCTAACAGGGGCAGCTAAAAATCTTGAAGATAGTGTAAATACACAAGGTAACGCAACCAATACATATACTGATGTTATTTCTAAAACTATGAATAAGGTCGGAGAACTTGTGACTGGCACTAAAAAAACAACGGGAGCACCAACACCAGAATCCAAAGACGTAATGGATATTAAACAGCTTATTGCAGCAATCACTCAACTAGAAGAAAGATTTGACACTGCGATTAAAGTTAGAGTCGTACCAGGAGAAACCTTTTAATGATTGTTCATATAAAATACAACACAATATACAAAAAACATATGTTAACTAAAGAATCAATTGTCGCGCATCTATTGGATGCTAAATTAATAACAACTGCAGAAGCTGTAGTTCTCCTTAAAGTAGAAGACTTTAATGGAATAAGATTTGTTCCTATAATTACAGAAAATAAATGGGTTGGTCCGGGCCCATCAAACCCCCCATATACTACTCCAATAACAAAACCAATGTTCCCTTACTGTGTCAGTACTAGTACTGACACAAACTGTGTCAGTACTAGTACTGACACAACTCAGTTTAGTATTACAACATCGTAAATTACAAAATAAATTCTAGTTTAACCCTGCCCTTTATATGATTTTTTATAATTATGTGCATTTTTATTATTAGACGTTTTAGTTTTAGAATGAACCCCTTTTCTTTTCTTTGTAGCTTTGTTGAAAGCTCCCGTTCCGCCAGCTGTTGCTTTTGCCATTTTAAATTTTTAAATTATATATTTAAAAACCCCAGGAAAATATCGAATATATAATAATTATATGAAACGAATTAAATTATACGAGCAATATCTAGAGGAGAGGAGTGGAGAACTTTTCAATCCGAAAAGAAATGTTCCAATTACCATAAAGCCATCGAATGATAAAGAATTAAAAAAAGAATTCTTTGAACTCATATCTATAGCATACTCTAACATTGGAGGTCACATTAAAGTAAAATCACCAGAAGATGTATTTAAAGATCCTGATTGGAATTATTGGGAGGGGGTCGACATACATGGAACTAATGATTTCGACATAATTATGTTTGGAGAGAAAACTAAATTTGGGCTTAAAATGTCTGGAGTAGGGCATGATGGAACAAAGGACACAAAGAGAAGTTACATGGATGCCAGGGGTAAAGACCTCAGAAAACTTGGGCATTATATAGAAGTTTCAGGTAAACTTGCAGAGATTTTAATAAATAAATACCAAGACCCTATAGTAACTGATCAGGAAACCATCGAAAAGGTTTTAGGTAAAAAAGTTACTTGGATAGGAAACCTAGAAGGATCCACCGGAGGCGGATGGTATAGTCGAACAATAGGTGGTGGAGAACATCATAAAATAATGTTAGGAAGACCAAAAACATAATATGAAAGCATTATTTTTACATGGGCTTGAAAGCAAGCCAAGAAGCTACAAGTCTAAATTTCTTTATAAATTTGATGTTGAAAGCCCAGAAATGGACTATAACGATCCCGGAATGTTTGATGAAATATTGTTGAAGATACAAAATAATAGACCAGATGTTTTGATTGGAAGTTCTATGGGAGGTTGGTTTGCATATTGCCTTTCAACTCTTACCGGAATTCCAACTATTATGTTTAATCCTGCAGTTCATAGCCGCTCAATTGAGCCCAGTGTTAAAACTGGTAATTTTAAATCAATTCACACTGTAATTCTTGGACGAAGTGATAATTCAATTAATCCTGATGAAACTTTAGAATGGATTAAAACAAAAGGAGGAACATTTAATGTTAACTTTGAAAACATGGGGCACCGTACCCCAATTTCCGTTTTTAAGAAATATGTAATGCAATCAGGTTATCTTAATGAAATGCAGCGAATAAAAATGTTTGAAGAATTTAAAACTTTAACAAAACTTTAACACTTTAAATTTTCATGTTAACCCTAAATTGATTAGATTTACTTATAATAATTAATTAAATACATGAACCCAATATCCATTTTTTACGAAGAACAAAAGAAATTTTTTGCAAAACAAACTAAATACGAAAAAGAGCATTCTGAAAGGGATGAAGAAGGTAATATTATTGAAAGAGCGATTATGCCTCATAAAGGCTATACTTTTTCAATGTCCTATAATGCCCTTGAGAATGCGATGGAAAGGTATGCGTTGCAAAAAATTGAGGAGTATAAATTAAATGCTCTATAACTTATGGCTAACAACCACAAACAATGCAACTCATTAAAATGGTTATAATATCTGAGTATTTGTGTTTAGGCTTTTGATTAGAATTACAAAACAAACTTTAAACAATATAAAAAATGAAAATAATATATATATATGGAGCAGACTTTAAATATAATGTCACGTACTGATTTGTCTAGTGTTAACGTTCTTGTTTCCACTGGAGTTGTACGTCAAAATGATGCCGGAACATATCTGGTAATTGAAACAAATAAAGAAGAACTAATATAAAATAAAAAAATAAATGGAAACAAATAAAATAGGAATTTTCATGTTAGCGATGCTAACTGTTGTATTGATTGCAATCGTAGTTGCATTACCTGTACAATTATTATGGAACCACTGTTTAATTTCTGCAGTCGATGGAGTCAATCCAATAGGATTTTGGCAAGCTTTTGGATTATATATGATGGCTAGTCTCTTATTCAAGAAAACTACTAATAAATAAACATAATATGACATATCATATTTTCGAGTATGTATTGATCGGTTTTATTTATTCATTGTCTATGAATATTATCAATACATATTTTATAAAACAATTACCACCCCCAACATTAGATATAAGAAAATATACAATTCTTGAGGTTTTAATATTAATTGCATTTTGGCCATTTTTTATAATTTTATTTATAATCTCTTTATTTTCACCTAAACAATGATAGGAAAATTAGCAATCGTAGGTCCTGCAGCCACTGGTAAGGATTATTTAAGAAAGAGTATGGAGGCTAAAGGCCTAGTTTTTGGGGTTTCAACTACTACTAGACCACCGAGGAATACTGAGGTTGAAGGGACTGATTACTACTATGTAACAAATGAAAAATTCGATAAATTAATTAGTGAAGATAAATTCATGGAATGGCAGGATTTCAATGGATGGAAGTATGGAATTACTAAAGATGAATTCGAAGTATGTGACGTCATGATTTTAAACGCCGAGGCAGTCACTCTGCTTAAACCAGAGTATAGAAATAGAATCTTCGTTATATACTTAGACATTCAAGAACATGTTAGAAGGGAACGTCTAGGGCAACGTGCAGACACTAGTGACTTAATCGATAGGAGAATTAATGCAGATAACACCCAATTTAGAAACTTTTTAGATTTTGATTGTAAAATAACTAACGAACACTTTTAAAAATAAATAAATCATAAAAAACAAAAAGCATGGCAAAAATTAAAACGAAGACTGCAACTAAATTAAAAGATCTTAGAGCTCAATTAGAAGTAGAAGTGAATACATCTCAAATTGAACTAGCAGATAAAAAATATACAGTAGTTCTAGAAAACACACAAAACATTAATGCAATTCTTAAGCAAATTGATAAAAATTATCAATGGAGTATTAAAAATGCAGCATATGTTATTAATTTATATGATACTCTTGCTGAACAAAAGAAATTAAATAATGTTTCAAATGCAGGTAAAACAACAGTAGATCTCAATGGAGTTCAATTAAATCAACTTTACATTATTATTACAAATATCACTGGAACTGGAGTCGAAGCGGCAAGAACTTTTACAAGATTGCTAACAAACATTGGAGCTCAGCTTACAGGGGCTTTAAATGAAATGGCAGCTGCAAACAAGGTAATTCAAGAGAAACATGTAGAATTAGCAGAGCTTGATGCAAACATAGAGAAAGAAGAGAAAGCAACCGCAGAAATTGGACACGGGGGGATAGTAGAATAGTTTTTATGAAAGTATTTGTAACATCTAATCAGCAATTCGGTCGCCCCGGTGCTATTAAAGCATATAAAAGGTCGTTCTATGATGTACATGAGATGAACGAAAGCCTAGTAGAATCCTGGAATTCAGTAGTTTCCGATGATGACACTGTATATGTTTTAGGTAACTTTGCATGGGATCCTGAGACTGCTGAACTGATGCTTAGCCGATTAAATGGTACCATTTTTAATATTACTGGAGAATATGACAAAGCTATTATAGAATTAGATGAGAATTCTCTAGGACGCCTTGACATTGGGCTATTATATAACGTAATTGAAGAGATTCCTACGTATAATGCAGTTATATCGTATTGGCCACTTCTAGATTGGCCTTCAAAAACTAAGGGTTCATATTCAATCATTGGACATCCTAATAAAAAATACAAAAGTGACCACAAGTCTCGTATAATAAATTGCACATGTGATTTATGGAACTTTAAACCTGTTGAAATTTCTAAGATTATTGAACTTTTTGATGAGGCTAAAGCTTTAACAAAGATTTAACACTTTAAATTTTCATGTTAACCCAAAATTGATTATATTTACTTATAAATAAAAATTATGAATAACTTAAACGATTATAAAACTAAATGGGATTCTTTACGAAAACCTAAAATAGTAGAACCTACTGATTTAGAAAAAGTAACCAATAATGGTTGGGCTTTAGAATTAGTAAACGAAAATATGTTTTCGTAAACTTTAACACTTTAATTTTTCATATCATTTAATCATATACATTTATGCCAACTTACAAAGAACTTACTGCGAATTTTTTACAAACGCGTTCCGATTCAGACTTTACAGCTTTATTCTACAAAGTAAAGCCCGGACTTACATCATATATTAATAAGATAGTTAAGGACAGAGAAATGGCTAATGATATAGCAGTGAACACTTTAATTAAATTGTGGACTAAAATAGATCAATATAACCCACAGTATCAACTCACAACCTGGCTATATCGCATTGCATTCAATGATGCGCTTGGGCATATCAGTGATAGAAAGAAGCGAACATCTTTAGATACTCTTTCAGAGTTTGGCGTTGAAGTTAGCGATACTGGTGAAATAGTTTCAGGATTGAATGGGGCGTTTCAAGATTATGAGATGAAAACCGAACTGGATTTCTATGAAGAAGATGATGAATTAATGGCACGATATGGAATGGCCCTTAATGAAATTGACAATCTTAAAGATATGTACAGAGAAATTGTAGTTGACCGTTTAATTAATGGAATGAAATATGAAGATATTTCAACAAAATATAAGTTACCTCTACAAACCATTAAGAATAGAATTCGCAGAGGTAAAGCCATCATCGAAGAAAAAATGTTAGCATAATGGTTGTTGTTGTTTATAGGAAAAACGAGAGCTCTAAAAAGAAGTACATGAAGATTTTTCCAAATGAACAAAATCCTGATGCCATTATCAATGAAAAAACAAGGTCTCCTTTGATCCCCCATGATTATGTTATCGACGAAATAGGAGTCGGAACATCTTTTATTGAGAAATACAAAAAGCAATATAGAATTTTAAAACATGAAGTTAAACTTTAACAAAACTTTAACACTTTAAATTTTCATGTTAACCATAAAATGATTTCTTTAATGCTTCTATTCTTAATGAAAACTACCAATATACTAATAAGCCAATGACATTTGATTGGAATCCAGACACTAACGAAATAGAATTTATTTAACAAATGAAATGAGTATGAAAATTAAAAATTTTAACAGATTTACACGGTATGCTGGTTCTAAATTACATTTTATTGAAAGGTTTAATGATATAACTGCTAGTTTAGATCAGAAAATATATGTTGAGCCGTTTTTTGGGTCTGGTGCTATATTTTTTAACTTAGACAAGGAGTATGACAAGTACATTATAAACGATATTAATCCACATGTTATTAATGCAGTTAAGTCCTTTAGAGATGGAACTTATAAATTTTATAAGGAAATATTAGAAGATGTCAATGTTAAGTTCGGCGACATTAAAACAAATAAAGAGGCTTATTATAATTTTAGGAATTCATTCAATAAAGAATTCTTTGATAAAAATAAAGACGTAATAAAAGAAGGATTTATGTTTCATATGTTAATGAATTCTTGCATCAATTCTCTAGTCAGGATTGGGCCTAACGGATTTAATCAATCGTACGGTAATTGTTTATATGTTTTAGATGAGAAAACATTTACAGAAGTAAATAGGAGATTGAATATGAATGTTGAAATAACATCAATGGACTATTCAGAACTGATAAAACAGAATGACTCGGAGAACACCTTATATTTCTTGGATCCGCCGTATTTAGCTAGGAACTCAGTAGGATATATTAAGACTTATGACGCCAAGTCAGATCTTACTGACTTTATATGCATATTGAAGCAACTTAAAGGAAAGGTGATTTATACTGACATCGAATGTGATATACACGCCACACTTGAATGGGATTCACATAAGACAAAGATGTTGAGTAGTATATCGCCACTAAGAAGAGGACAAGAATCGAATCAAGAGGTTTTCTTTGCAAACTTTAATGCAATTGAAACAAAAAGAGAAATTACGCTAGAGCTCTTTTAAAAATAACAAAATGAAAGTACTCATATATAAAACATTAACAATTCTGATTTTAAAGTCTGACTTTCTTCAATTTAACATATAAAAAATGATAAACAATCTAGAATTTATTAAACCTCTTCTAAACTTTGAAAAGCCCGGTGACTTTTATATGCTATACGTATTCAAGCGTAAAAAAGATCAGCCTATTGGTGAAAGAGACAACCACCAATCAGTAAGAGCTATTAAAACTTATTGTATTGAAAGTATTACGCATCTTGAAAGCAGGTATGAAGAAGTTATTCAATTATGTGAAATGTTTAAAGCACGTGCTTATATTCATGTTCAAAAACAAAACCATCATGACGTAAGTTTAAACATGATGGTTACATTAGCTCAAAGAATTCAAGATAAGAACCATAATCAAAAGAATCTGTTTGACTCAGTAGTTGGGCAATTAAAAACTCAAGAGAAAAGATGGATTGTTGATATTGATGATGTTGATGAAGTTAGCCCTATAATGTTAGCATACATTGACCATGAATGTAAACCGTATGGGAGTAAAATTGAATCAATCATACCAACTAAAAGTGGTTTTCATTTAATCACAAAAAAGTTTGATGTTATGAAGTTTAAAGAAAAATATCCGGACTTAGATTTACAAAAGAAAAATCCAACTTTGCTTTATTACCCTAATAGTTTAGAAAATGGAAAATAGAAACGAATTTTCAGAAGTTGATGGGCTATATAATGTTAACCAAAAATTGATTAGATTTACTTATAATAATCAATAAAGAAACAAATGAAAAAACTAAACGAAGATGAAGCTCAATTAATAGAGTATAAGTCGTCATACAACGGTGATATAAATGTTGCAACTGAAGGCTATTTGTCATTTGACCCAGACTTCGACATTGAAGAGTCCGGAAGTTCTGAGAAATTCTTTATGTTTTCTGTTGATATAGCTGAAGGTAACGGCGGAGATGATT
>Ga0209284_10004659_pt1 | contig 15138 bp, 8 predicted proteins | sample FRY03_FD_187211 | JGI IMG/M metagenome (GOLD analysis project Ga0209284, IMG submission 187211) | Freshwater microbial communities from Lake Fryxell liftoff mats and glacier meltwater in Antarctica - FRY-03 (SPAdes) (version 2) | ecosystem: Environmental > Aquatic > Freshwater > Ice > Glacier... | reverse complement strand
AAGAGTATCAATTACTTGTTGAGGCTTGGGTTCTTTTCCATTGTAAAGTTCAAGGAAACGTTTAAAAAATACGGCAGCAACTTTAGTACTAAGTTGTTGACTCATAACACTTGCCATCAATCGTAGTGGAATATTTTTACGCATTTGTAATTCATGAAAGTCTTTTCCGATGACTTTACTCAATTTCTTGTCTTTTGAAAGATGTTTAACATAATTCATAAGTATAAGTTAACTAATTTATTAAAAAAACAGTACCTTTCGATGCGATATTCTTACTGTAAATTAACTATTGATTTGTAATATTTAATCCAATTCTACTACTCATATAATAATAATCTTTTTATGGTACTTATTTTTTTAGGCTTAATCGTTTTAATAGTTTCGTTCTTTTTAAATAAACAAAGGGAAGAATTTCTTAAACTAGCAAAAGGAATGCGATTTGCAGGTTTGGCCATAATTGTATTGGGCTTTTTAACTTCTTGCATTAAGCAAATAGATGCTGGTCAAATTGGTGTAAAGTCTCTTTTTGGCAAGATCGATAATGATATTTTAACAAGTGGTTTAAATTTAATTAACCCGTTAGTAGATGTAAAAACTGTGGATGTAAAAACCCTAAATTACACTATGAGTGGAGTTCGTGATGAAGGTGACAAGGAAGGCGATGATGCTATAAGGGTTTTAACGGCAGATGGCTTAGAAGTAGTTATAGACCTTACTGTTTTATATAGAGTTACTAGTGATCAGGCTCCTCGTTTAATACGTGAAACCGGATTAGATTATAGAGATAAAATTGTTCGCCCACTTACTAGAACAAAAATTAGAGACAACGCCGTATACTTTACTGCTATTGATTTGTATTCCACTAAAAGAGATCTTTTTCAGGGAAGAATTTTTAAAAGTATAGATGAAGATTTTAAGAAAAGGGGATTGATTTTAGAGCAATTATTAGTGAGAAATATTACGTTACCTGCTAATATAAAAACTTCTATTGAAGATAAAATAAAAGCAGAACAAGATGCTCAAAAAATGGAATTTGTTTTACAAAAAGAAAAGCAAGAGGCAGAGCGCAAACGTGTTGAAGCCCAAGGTATTGCCGACTATCAAAAAATTATTAGTGCAGGATTAGGAGATAAACAATTACAATACGAACAAATACAAGTAATGAAAGCTTTGGTAACATCGCCTAATGCCAAAGTAATCGTTTTAGGAAAAGGTAATACTCCAATAATATTAGATGCTAAAGACGGAAAAAATTAGTCCTCATTAAAATTAATTGGCTTACTCCATAATCTAATAATCCACCAAAGAAATAACGACAGGCTACTTAGAAACCAAATATAAAAAATGATATTGCCAGTGGTAATATGGTCATGTATAAATGCATAATCGTACATAATACCCATGGTAGAATTTATGGCAAGAAATAACATACCAACTGATATAGTATTTAAAATTCGGACCAAATATTCTCGTACGCCAGGCTCCAATTAGTAGTTTTTAATCAAAATAATTACAAAAAGAACTTGATATTGTTTACTCAAATCAATATTAATCGAAGCTTTGATTACTAGCTGCTGCTAATTTTAAGATTCTATCGAACTGAGCAGGAGTTAGATCATTATAAAAATAATAAATAGGATCTACTGCAATGCCGTTTCTATGCACTTCATAATGTAAATGCGGACCTGTGCTTTTGCCAGTACTTCCAATATATCCTATTACTTCTCCCCTTTTAATTTTTTCACCTACGCGTGCTTTAATTCGATACATATGCGAGTAGCTAGTTTCATACCCAAACCCATGATAAATAACTACCCTATTTCCATACCCACCTGTATTAAATCCTGCATCTCTTACCATACCATCAGCAGTTGCATAAATAGGTGTGCCAGATGGAGCAGTAAAATCAAGGCCAGCATGCAATCTTCTGTCTTTATAAATCGGGTCAATTCTGTAACCGAAACCAGAAGCCACCCTATTTAAATTCTTATTGCTTACCGGCTGAATAGAAGGAATTGCAGCCAATAATTTTTCTTTGTTTTTAACCAAATCAGCAATTTCGTTAAACGATTTTGACTGGAAAGCAATTCGCAATGAAAGATTATTTAACTGTTTGGCCATGCTATTAATAAGTTCGGTTTCACCCAAACTCTGCACCAACTTTACTTCTTTTTTAGTTTCAATGTCTTCTATCCTTGCACTGTCGGGTATTGGAGCCGATTCAAAAATGGAGCGATAAACATTATTGTCTCTATTCTCAATTTCATCCATTTGTAATTCTAATTGTTTAACCCTTTCAGTGAGTAAGCTGTAATTCTGTTTGAGGTCATAATTCTGCTGTTGAAGCAGCTTTTCTTTTGGAGAGTCGATATAATTAAAAGTAATAACAAAAATAATAATACCCGTTACAATTGATGCAGCTATGTAGCCAATTACCTGCAATAAACGTACCCTAAGAGGAGTGGCTAGCTTCTCGTAGCGTAATGTGTGTGTATTAAAAAAATATTTTACCTTTTTCATTAAGCATCAATCATGGGTCAAAGTCAGCTAAATCCTTACCTTTGCTCACCTTTAAAATACCAACAAATATAGTTTCTACGCCCTATATGGGCTATAAAAAGTAATAGAAGATGACGAGTGCCGAAATTCGCCAACAATTTTTAGCCTTTTTTGTCTCAAAAAAGCACCAAATCGTGGCATCCGCTCCAATAGTGGTAAAAAACGATCCAACACTGCTATTTACCAATGCGGGGATGAACCAGTTTAAAGATTATTTTTTGGGAAATCGCAAACCAGAATTTACACGGATAGCAGATACTCAAAAATGCTTGCGAGTAAGTGGAAAACACAACGACCTCGAAGAAGTGGGTGTAGATACATACCATCATACTATGTTTGAAATGTTGGGCAATTGGAGTTTTGGAGATTATTTTAAATCGGAAGCTATTGCTTGGAGTTGGGAACTTTTAACTGAAGTGTATAAGCTAGATAAAGATCGAATTTATGTAACCATTTTTGAGGGAGACGAAAAAGAACGATTACCAAAAGACCAAGAAGCCTTTAATGAATGGAAAAAAGTGATTGCAGAAGACAGCATATTATTGGGAAATAAAAAAGATAATTTTTGGGAGATGGGAGATACGGGTCCATGTGGACCGTGTACAGAAATTCATGTTGATTGCAGATCAAATGAAGAAAGAAAATTAATTGACGGGAGAACTTTAGTAAATAACGACCATCCTCAAGTAATTGAAATTTGGAATAATGTATTCATGCAATTCAATCGATTAAAAGATGGAAGTCTTCAACCACTTCCAGCACAGCATGTAGATACGGGTATGGGCTTTGAAAGACTTGTAAGGGTTATACAAGGAAAACAAAGTAATTACGATACTGATGTATTTACTGGCACCATAGCAGCTACAGAAAAAATTTCTGGAAAAAAATACGATTATAGCGATAGTAAAGAAGCTATTGCATTTCGTGTAATCGCAGATCATATTAGAGCAATAGCATTTACAATAGCTGATGGGCAATTACCTGCCAATACCGGTGCCGGCTATGTTATTAGACGAATTTTAAGAAGAGCAGTTAGGTATTATTATTCTTACTTAGATTATAAGCAACCATTATTGCATCAATTAATACCATTGCTTGCAACACAATTCGAAACTGTTTTTCCAGAATTAATTAAGCAACAAAACTTTGTTGCCAAAGTAGTTAAAGAAGAAGAAGATGCATTTTTGAGAACGCTTGATAAAGGACTTAAAAGAATTGATGACATAATTAAAACATCAAGTAATAAAAAGATTGAAGGCAAACCAGCTTTTGAATTATTCGACACTTTTGGATTTCCGTTAGACTTAACAAAATTAATTGCATCGGAAAATAATTTCACAATTGATGAGGCTGGATTTGAAGCCGAAATGCAACAACAAAAAAACAGAAGCAGAGCAGCATCTATTTTAGATACCGAAGATTGGGTAATTGTATCTGAAGAACAAGGTGATGGATTTGTAGGCTATAGAGATATTTTAGTTCCGAGCAAGATTAACAAGTACAGAAAAATTAGTTCAAAAGGAAATACTCAATACCAATTAGTTTTAAATACAACTCCTTTTTATGCGGAGAGTGGCGGTCAAGTTGGCGATTGTGGCTGGTTAGAATTTGGCGATTCTATTATTGAAGTAACTGATACAAAAAAAGAAAACGAGCTGATTGTTCATTTTGTAAATGAATTGCCAAACGATATTGCTGCAATATGTACTGCAAGAATTAACATTGAAAAGCGTTTATACACTTGTTACAATCATACTGCTACTCATCTTTTGCATGCTGCATTAAGAACAGTATTAGGCACACATGTTTCTCAAAAGGGCTCCTTAGTAAATGAAGATGCACTTCGTTTCGATTTTTCTCATTTTGCTAAAGTTACCGAAGAGGAAATTCGACTGATCGAAAAAATGGTTAATGATAAAATCAGGGAGAATATTCCTGTAGTAATTACAGAAATGCCCAAGGAGGAAGCGCTTAAATTGGGAGCTATGGCTTTATTTGGAGAGAAATATGGAAATATTGTTCGTGTTGTGGTTATAGATCCTAATTACTCTGTTGAATTATGCGGAGGAACCCATGTAATGCATACTGGCATGATAGGCTTGCTAAAAATAACAGCTGAATCTGCCGTTGCTGCTGGTGTTAGAAGAATTGAAGCAATCACTGGAAGTAATGCATACAACTTTATATATGAACAATTTACAAGTTTAAAAGAAATTGGAAATTTGCTTAAAACACAAGATCCATATAAGGCTGTAGAAAAAATTATTTTAGAAAAACAGGAACTAGAGAAAAAACTAGAAAGCTTAGAAGCCAAACAGTTAGCTTCTATTAAAGAAAGTTTATTGGGAGAAAGAGTTCCTTTCCAATTCTCTGCAACTGAAGAAGGATTTTTTATAGGAAAAATAGTAGACGTAAGCAATGCAGATCACTTAAAAAAATTATCATTCGATTTAAAGGAAGGGTTAGGAAATAACTATGTAGTAGTGCTGTGTGCTAATATTGGTGGCAAAGCTGCAGTAAGTGTTCTTTTATCTGATAGTATTGCAACTCAAAAAGGATTAGAAGCACCAAAAATTATTAAAGAGCAAGTTGCCCCTTTAATAAAAGGTGGTGGAGGTGGACAAAAAACATTGGCAACTGCTGGCGGACAAGACGCATCTAATTTAGAAGCGGTAATTGCTAAAGTGAAGGAATTGATTTATGATTAATGCGGATAAATATGAAGCGGTAATTGGCCTAGAAGTGCATGCTCAACTTTCTACAAAAAGCAAGTTGTTTTGTGGAGATAGTATTGCTTTTGGAGCAGAACCAAATACGCATGTGAGTCCAATTACTTTGGGGCATCCCGGCACTTTACCAAAAACAAATAAAACCGCAATAGAATACGCTATCAAAATGGGCTTAGCATGCGGTTGCGAAATTGTGCAAACAAATTATTTTGCTAGAAAAAATTATTTCTATCCCGATCTTCCTAAAGGTTATCAAATATCTCAACATACAACCCCTATTTGCAAAGGCGGAAAAGTTAAAATTAAAACAAGTGATGGTGAAAGATATATTCAATTAAACAGAATACATTTAGAAGAAGATGCTGGCAAAAGCATTCATGATATAGATGATGAAAATACCTGCATCGATTTAAATCGTGCCGGAACTCCATTAATTGAAATTGTAACCGAGCCAGATCTTTTTTCTGCGGATGAAGCATGGCAGTTTGTTACAGAAATTCGTAAGTTGGTAAGATGGCTCGATATATGTGATGGCAATATGGAAGAAGGAAGTTTGAGGTGTGATGCCAATGTTTCAATTCGTGTAAAAGGAGAAAAGGCTTTAGGAACTAAAGTTGAAGTAAAGAATTTGAACTCAATTAGAAATGTAAAAAAAGCCATTGAAGTTGAAATCAAACGAATGATTGAAGAAGTAGAAAAAGGAAATACCATAAAACAACAGACCAGAAGTTTTGATGCAACAAATGATACTACATTTTCTTTAAGAGATAAAGAAGAAGCCAATGATTATAGGTATTTCCCAGACCCCGATTTGCCCGCATTTGTATTAACCAATGAATACATAAAAAATATTGAATTATCACTTCCTACATTGCCCGAAAACTTATTTATCCGATACCAGCAAGAATATGGGTTGAGCAATTATGATGCTGCTCAATTAAGTGACGATAAAGCTACTGCCAATTATTTTGAACAGATAATTCAACACACTGTATTATATAAAACAGCTGCCAATTGGATGCTTGGTCCTATTCGTCAATTTTTAAATGCCCAACAAAAAGACTTTAGTGATTTTCATTTACAACCAGTTTTATTAGTTGAATTAATGCAACTAGTAGAAGAAGGAAAAGTTAATTTTTCTATTGCAGCTGCAAAAATTTTACCTGCTTTAATTGAAAGGAATGAAAGTCCCTTGCGTATAGCTGAAGAACTGCAATTAATGCAGGTAAGCGATTCAGGAGAATTATCAGTTTGGATAGCAGAAGCTTTAGAAGCTATGCCCGATAAAGTTGCCGAATACAAAAAAGGCAAAAAAGGATTAATTGGTTTATTTGTTGGAGAAGTTAAAAAAAGAAGCAAGGGTAAAGCAGATCCTAAAATAGTAACTCAATTATTAGAAGAAAAATTAAAATAATAATATGCAAAAAATAACAGTTTTATTGATTGGAGTAGTAGTGTTTTTAACTGCTTGCCAGCAAAAAAAATACGGCGGATTTACAGTTACAGGCACAATAAAAAATGCTGTTTCAGCAAAAGTATTTTTGGAGGAGCTTCCATTTGGGGGCGAAAATCCAATTGTTTTAGACTCTGGCAGCATTGAAAAAAATGGCAACTTTTCTTTAAAAGGAATTGCTAGAGAAGAGGGATTGTATAGATTGGTATTAGAAGACGGTCCAGATGTATTAATTGTGAACGACAATGATGTAGTTGAAGTTGCCTTAGATGTGAATAAATTCACAGAGTATAAAATTACTGGATCTAAAGCATCTGAAAGTTTACACACTTTATTTGAAAATTATAAAAAGCAAGATGCTGCACTGTATGCCATTTTTAAGCAAATAGACACACTACAAAAAGCACCTGGTAATGATAGTTTATTAACCATTGCTAAATCGGAAAGAGAGTTGCAGATTAAAAACATGAATACTACTATTCGTAGTTTTATAAAGGAAAGTAAAAGTCCGGCTGCAAAATATTATGCAATAGGCATGGCATCTCGCACATTAAATGCCGATGAACTTAAAGTTCTGGTAAATGAATCATCCGATCAGTTTAAAGAGCACACAGGATTACAAAAAATTAAATCACTACTAAATACTAAAGCAAAAACCAATGCTTTGCCAGAGGCTTCAGGATTTACATTGCTCAATAAAAATGCGCCTGAAATTAGTTTGCCTGATGTAAACGGTAAACCATTTTTATTAAGCAGTTTAAAAGGCAAATATGTGTTGGTAGATTTTTGGGCAAGTTGGTGTGGACCATGTAGAAGAGAAAACCCAAATGTAGTTGCAGCTTACAATCAATTCAAGAATAAAAATTTTACTATAGTAGGTGTATCATTAGACAATGATAAAGACGCATGGTTAAAAGCTATTAAAGACGATCAATTAAACTGGATACAGGTTAGTGATTTAAAGCAATGGGAAAGCAGTATGGTAGGATTATATCAGTTAACTGCAATTCCATTTAATGTGTTGATTGATCCACAAGGAAAAATAATTGCTTCAGATTTAAGGGGAAGAGATTTAGTAAATAAATTGAATGAAGTGCTTAAATAAATAATAAAGTTTAAAATTGAAAAGGGGCTGTTTCATAGAAACAGCCCCTTTTCAATTTTAGTTTTGCACATCTACTTTACAAAATTACCATCCTGGGTTTTGTACAATATTTGGATTAACTGTTTTATCATTAGTTGGAACACCCCATGTAAACTGGTTATCATCAGCTACAATAGAAAGTGTATTATAATTAGCTCCAACATTTATTGCATTAATATTTTGTGGACTTCTTCTTGTAAATCCCAAATGCCAACGTTTTAAATCCCAAAGTCTGAATCCTTCAAATGCCAATTCTCTTGTACGCTCATCTCTAACTTCTTGAATAAGCGTTGTGCCACTAACTGTAATAGAAGCCAAACCTCTAGCATTCCTTAATTGATTTAAAACCGTATTTGCTTGTGTTGCAGATGCTCCACCAGCTATAGAACCTGCTTCTGCAAGAATTAAGTATAATTCAGCAACACGAAAAACAATAGGAGAATGTTGATAGTTAGTAGCAGCTGTTGTAAATAGTAATGGATTACCAGGGAATTTATCAACTAAAGTCATAGCTGGATAATTAATTCCTTGAATAATTACAGGCTTTACTCCAAAATAAACTGCTTTACGTAGATCAGTTGCATCATAAGAATCAATAACCCACTGACTTGGAATAAAATCGGGTGTGAACTTTGCATTTGCAGCATTAAAGCCCAAGTATACAGCATTAGTATTTGGTTGTTCAGTTTGTTTAACAACTGCACATCTAAAAATTACTTCTTTAGAAAAATCATTTACCCACATACTTCTTAATTCAGTTGAAGATGTAATTAATGGATAACGATTAGAAGAGATCACTGTATTTGCAGCAGCTATTGCTCCAGCCCAATCTTGCATATCCAATTTAACTCTAGCTTCAAGCGCACTTGCTGCATCAGTAGTAAATTTTACAGCACCTTGAGTACCAGAAACAGTAGAAAGCAGACTTTTTGCTAAAGTGATATCACTCATTATTTGATCGTAAACTTGCTTTACAGTAGCCCTTGCAGGTTGTGCATTAAGCTCGTATTTTAATACCAATGGCACACCTAAATCAGCAGCGGCTGTTGCTGGCTCAAATGGCTTTGCAAAACGCTTAATTAACTGGTGATAATAATGAGCTCTTGCAAGGTAATTGTCACCTTTGTACCTATTCATTGCAGTTACTTCTGCAGGTGTTGTTGTAGGAATAGTTTCAAATCCAGCAATTGCAGAATTTAAATTACGTAGCGCAAAATAATAACCAGACCAAGTACCACTTAAAACACCATCATCTGCAAGAAAACTTTGACCCCAACGATGTGGGTTACCGCTTCTATTACCAAAATCTAAAGAAGCGTTTAATTGATCTGCTTGAACATCTTGTGCAATATCATAAGTTCCATAAGTTCTTCCACGCAAATCATTGTATAAACCGTTATTCCATGTAGCAGCATCTTGTACCGATTTAAAAGATTGCGATAATTCGATACTATTAAATGGATATAGATCTAAACTTTTTTGGCAAGAGCTCAATGCAAATAAAGCAATTAGAGCAATTGCACTTTTTATTTTTATTTTTTTCATTTTTTTTCTTTTCGAGTTAATGAATACAATTACTAAAACGTTACATTCAATCCTACAGCTACTTGCCTAGTATTTGGGTTTGCACCTAAACTTACGTTAGTATCTACCTCAGGATCAGGACCAGAATAATTAGTTAAAGTCCATATATTTCTGAATACTACATAAAATCTAATTCCAGAAATAGTTTTAGTTTTTGCAAGTAAGTTTTTAGCTACATCATATGCAACAGTTAAATTTTTCAACCTCATGAATGAAGCATCTTCAATTAACCTGCTATCAAATTGTGTAAATTGAACTCCATATCTTGGGAACCTAGCAACATCTCCAGCTTGCTTCCAATAATTCAACACATTAGCAGATTGATTAAATCCTGGGAATTGATTAGGATTTTCAAAGAAGTAACGATCATTATTAATCATATACTTTCCTGAAGCATAAGAAAAATCAGCTACAAAAGAAAATTGCTTATAAGAACCGCTCAATCCAAATCCACCAGTAAGTGGAGCATAACGCTTAATTCCTGTATTTTGCTGTAAACCAGCTGTGTTAAAAGTAGAAGTTACATCTTTTGGATCTCTATTAGAGTTCACAATTAAATCAGGATTAGTATTTGGCTTAAACCATTCTGGTAGTCCAGTTTGTGAATTAACTTGAGAAAAAATTGGATAGAAAAAAGATACTGGTTGACCTACAGCCCAGCTTACACCTGTATTAGGAATAATCCAGTATTGCTTTCCCTGAAATAACTCTGTAATTTTTTGATTAGTATAACCAACATTTACATAAGCATTCAAACTAGATTCTTTTTTCTTAATTATAGCATAGGTTAAGTTTCCGTTTATACCTGTATTTTTTAAACTTCCAACGTTAGAAGTAACACTTGTAAAACCTGATGTGAATGGAAATGGAACACCTACCAACATATTAGATGTTTTTCTATCATAGTATTCAACATCAAAACTTAATTTTTTGAAAATGGTTCCCTGAATGCCGAAATTAATTTGACGTTGAGTTTCCCACGACAACAATGGATTACCTGCAGCAGATATTCCATAAGTAGTTCCAGAATTATACAATGATGTACCTACAGTAGCCAAAGATTGGTAGTTTCCAATAGAAGAGTTACCACTTGTACCTATTGTAGCTTTTACATTAAGATCGTTTAACCAAGAAACATTAGCTAAGAATTTTTCTTTCTTAGCATGCCACAATCCACCAACTGAATAAAAAGTTGCTCCACGTAAATCTCTACCAAAACGAGACGATTGGTCGTTTCGAACTGATACATCAATAAAGTATTTAGAATCAAAATTGTAATTCAGTCTTCCAAAATAAGATAAATAAGCATATTCAGTTTTACCAGAAGAAGCAGTAAAACCTGTTGGACCAGCTGAAACTGTTATTAAACGATCATCAGTTTGACCTGTTGAACCTCCTGCAAAATCAGTTGTGGCACTTGTAATAGACTCTTGGCCTGCAAGTGCAGTAAAATTATGCTTATCAGCAAATGAAAATTTATACTCTAATGTATTTGTAAAAGTTTTTGCACTTCCTCTAGAAAAACTTTCATTGGTTGCACCATTATTTAATGACCCAACAAAAGATGGTAATCTAGTTGTTGTAGCTCTGAAATCATAAAATTCTAATGCACCTTGAGCTTTAAAAGTTAATCCTTTTACTGGGCTCAATTGTATGTATGCATTTGGGTTAAATTGAAGATTATTTGAATTTCCCTGATTGGTATTTGCCAAATATTCTGGATTATACCTATTCCATCCTGGAATAAGATTTGGGTACGGAACTCCATTTGCATCATTTGGTGAATAAAAAGGAGCTGCTAATAATGACAACCCTCTATTGGTACTATTAGAACCATAAGGGTTAGTTTGTCTTTCATCATATCCGCCAAATAAATTCATACCCATTTGCATCCAATTATTAACTACTGTAGTTAAGTTAGATCGTAAAGTATATCTTTTATATCCAGATCTATAAGCTAAACCATCTTGATTAAAATAACTTCCAGAAATATAATAAGTAGTTTTACCACCACCACCAGATACGTTTAAATCTGTTTGAAAAGATGGTGCATTTTCTCTATAATAAGTCTTATACCACTTTGTATCAGCATTGTAAGTGTTTAATAAAGAACTAACCTGAGCTTGAGTTCGATAACCTGTTGCTATCCAAAAATCTGTTAACTGCTTCGTATTCATAAAGCTGTTAAACATATCTTCTGTTGGTTTAACTAAATTTGAAAATCCATATTGAGTTTGCAAAGAAATTTGAGACTTATTCGCTTTACCTTTTTTAGTTGTAAATAAAATAACTCCGTTTGCAGCTCTTGATCCATAAATTGAAGTTGCAGATGCATCTCTTAATACTGCAACAGATTCAAAATCTTCTGGATTTAAACTTAAAACAGTACCAGGATCTATAGGTGCTCCATCCAAAATATATAATGGAGTAGAACTTGCGCCTAATGAACCTACTCCGTTTAAACGAACTGATGGTGTATTAGAAGGTTCTCCAGAAGAGTTATAAATTTGTAATCCTGGAACTTGACCTTGCAAAGCATCTAAAATATTTGCAGCAGGGCGATCTTGTACTTTTTCGCCACTGATTTGTACTACCGATCCAGCAACTTCTGATTTCTTTTTAGCTGTACCGTATCCTACTACTACAACCTCATCTAAATTAGAACTTTTGTCTTTTAGAGTAACGGCGTAATTGCTTTCTTTTCCAATTGAAATTGATTGTTGATCAAATCCAATAAAAGATACTTGTAATGTTTTTGTAGTAGGTGATACAGAAATTGTAAATGATCCACTTTCATTAGTAAGTGTTTTTGCTGTAGATCCAACGGCTAGAATAGTGGCACCCGAAAGTGGTGATCCATTATCGCCAAGAACTTTACCTGTAATGGTCCTGTTTTGCGCATTAAGCTGCAATACACTTAATACCACACACAGAAATACTGTGACTAGTTTTCTCATAATTCAGTTTTTAAGTTTTAGAAACGTGAAAGTAGTTAATTAAATCACAATTTAGAAATATAATATGCCTAAATAGAATAAAAAAGTCAATCTATTCACCGATTTTTTTTGCAAAACCCAAAAAAAAGAGCCCCGTTAATACGGGGCTCTTTTAATATATAATAAAAACATCAACTATTAAGGCGTATCCCAAAATGTACGAACCAATAAATCTGGTTTTTGTGGAGGTGCATTTCTATTTGCATCTATCTCACTTTGAGGATAAGGTAAGCTTCTAGGAATTGCAGTAGTTACAGCATTAGCAACTCTTACAATTGCAGGAAATCCTGTTCTTCTCCAATCGGTCCAGTTTTCTTGCATTACACCATAATTGGCTACAAATTTTTCTGAAATAATTTTACTTACTCGTTGAGCTTCTGTACCAGTTAATGTACCATAAGCTAATCTATAAGTTTCAATATTTTGAGCCGAAACACCAGCTGCTTCCATACTAGCTATAATACCAGCTTGAAAAAATTTTTCAGCATCACCTGGAGCGCCATATACAGCAGCTTCAGCTCTGATGAAATTATACTCGGCAAAAGTAAGCATCCTTACAACCTGTGTTCCATCATACAAAATTCCTCCTTGTGCTGGCAAAGGATTTAATGCTCCATTTGATGTAGGAGTACCGCCAGTTCCAGCACCTCTTATATAAGTATGGAATCGTGAATAATTTTGTGATTGTGGATCTCCAGCAGCAGCACCAACATAGTTGGTAGAAGTAAATGGAAATGGTGTAAAATAGAAAGGCCTTCTTGGATCAGCAGTAGCATTCATTGCTTCTACTAAAAATTTATTAGGAAATAAATTGTTGGTTCTACGCATTTCAAACTGATCCATTGGATTTTGTCTGTCTGTTACATTAAAGAAAGGCATTTCAAAATTATCAGTATTTGCTGCAAAGAAGGTAACTCCTGCAGTATTTACTAAAGCAGTAATTCTACTTACCATATCAGTTCTATTTGATTTAGAATAGCGCAAAAGCAATCTTAGCTTAAGTGTATTACCAAATCTAATCCAGTTAGCTCTTCTTGTTGTAAAGTTACCAGAATAAATAGTTGAGTTGTTTCCTGGAGCCAAACCTATTGATACACTATTTAAATCTACTAATGCTTCATCAATAATGGTTAATAGAGAAGTATAGATAGCCGACCCATTATCAAATTTAGGTGAAGGGTTTGCACTAGCTTGCTGAGCTTCACTAAAAGGAATATTACCAAATGCATCCACTAAATGATGATAGTTATAAGCTTTTAATAATTTAGCAACACCTCTATAGTAAGGTGAATTTTGAGCAGTAGCTAAACGAATAATTACTTCAATATCATTTAATGTAGTTGCATAAAAAGTACTCCACACATTATTTACATCTCCGGACTGCAAAAGATACTTTTCATATTGCTGGGTTTGAGTTTCACCTCCAGTTGTTTGTCCAGAATATTGCTGCATAATTAGATTAGAATAACGGTTTATATCACTACCGCTAGTGAATCCGGTATTAACAGTTACGTTAGTTAACAATAAATCAATAGGAGCAGCTGTTTCAGCTATTCTATCCGGGTCTTTATTGATATCTAGGTATTTTTTGCAAGAACTAAGCCCTACCAAAAAAACCAATGATATTGCAATTAATATTTTTTTCATTTTATAAAATTTTATGATTGATAATTTTTAGTTAGAATGTTAGTCTTAAATTAAAGCCCATAGTTCTTGTTGCAGGATTAGCATTAAATTCCAATCCTCCAATATTACTAGAACCCAATGCGTTTTGCTCAGGATCAAGATGTGGATAGTCTCTAGCTTTTAAGAATAAGTTTCTTCCAAATACACCAAATTCAATGTTACCAAACGGAGTTTTATCAATCAAACTTTTAGGCATTTTCATAGTAAGGTTCATTTCTCTAACTCTAAACCAAGAGGTATTTACCATAAAGCCTTCTGCTGCAACATACTTACCAGCATTTCCCCAATATTGATCAGCACGAATTGGAATATTAACAGCAGCACCTGTTGCATCAACACCAGTAAACTGGTAATTACGTAAAGGAGTTACATTGTCTTTATCAAATCTTGCTAACTCTGCAGTTTCAATTACAGCTCCATTTCTGCGTAAATCAGCTAAATTCCTACTATACAAATCTCCACCCTCACGAATATCGAATAACACGTCTAAAGTGAACATTTTATATGTAAAGGTATTGGTAATACCAATTGTATATCTTGGATTAGAATTACCTAATTTAACTACTCCAGAAGTAGGAAGAGGTAAACCAGCATTTGTTCCTGTAGTTTGCAAAATCATTCTACCTTGAGCATCTCGTTGGTAAGCATTACCAAAAATAGCACCATATTCTTCTCCTTCAACCAATCTGATATTTGGAGTTGTAAATCCGGCTAATGTAATTACAGATACGCCAGGAGCCAACTTAGTTACCATACTTCTAAATTGAGTATAATTGGCATTGATACTCCAAGTAAAATTTCTGCTTTTTACTGGAACCAATCCTAAAGTAAGTTCAGTTCCTTTGGTTTCAATTTCACCCGCGTTTTGGAACAATGAAGTTACTCCAGCAGCTGGAGAAACTGGTACACCAAATAAACCATCCGTTAATTTACGAACGTAGTAATTGGCTTGAATAGTTACTCTATTATCAAATAAAGAGATATCTG
>Ga0209284_10004658_pt1 | contig 15139 bp, 14 predicted proteins | sample FRY03_FD_187211 | JGI IMG/M metagenome (GOLD analysis project Ga0209284, IMG submission 187211) | Freshwater microbial communities from Lake Fryxell liftoff mats and glacier meltwater in Antarctica - FRY-03 (SPAdes) (version 2) | ecosystem: Environmental > Aquatic > Freshwater > Ice > Glacier... | reverse complement strand
GGTGCCAAAAACCACGAGGAGGAATTCCCCAGAAGATGGAGATTCGGAAGCTTCAGCGAGAAAAAGTGCCGCGGCAATTGCCATTAACCCAAGGATTGCCAGGAACAGCGAAACGGCATTGAAGAAGTGAGCCGGCCGTCTCTGATAGCGAAGGAGGTTGTCCACCGTGATGAGGTCCACGATTCCCCTCCACCCGCGAAAGGGGCCATATTTTGACCGGCCTGATGTTCGTGGTCTGTTCGAGACAGTGGCGTTCTCAACCCGCAGTCCCAGCCACAAGCCAATGATCACAATTACTCGATGCAAATCCCCATAATAGAAAGGGAGGAGGACTTCCGCCGCGGAGCGCGAATATGCTTTGAAGCCCGAATTAATGTCCAGCAAGCTCGCGCCAGTAATCGCGCGAGCAAGGTAATTGAAGGCTCGGGACGCAAAAACTTTTAGGGCCCTGTCCTGCCTGTTTTCTCTTTGTCCTGACACAAAATCAATCCCAGAGTTGAGGCCCTCAACCATCTTGGCCAAATCTGCAGGATTATCTTGACCATCTGCATCCATCGTCACAAGATGGGAAGCTCCCAGCTCGAGGGCAGCGGAGAGCGACTGCTGCAGAGCATGAGACTTGCCTCGCCGGATTCTCGAACGGATCACGACGAGGCCAGTGTTTCGCAACTCTTGCCTATGAAGCATCTCGATAGTTCCATCTGTCGAGCCGTCATCAAACACAACCACAAAGGCTGATTCATTGTCGAGATCTCCGATGGCGACGTCAATTTCGTCGAGCAGGAGGTCGAGGTTCAGGCATTCATCCGCGGAGGGAAGACAGACTGCAAGCACAATGAGACTGGGCTGCAGCGGTCCCCCTAAATGCAACCCCCTCAGCTCCGCCACGCAACAACCTTCCCAGGACTCAAAATATTCCGATGCAATGTCGAAAAAAGGCCTATCGTAGCTCTTTTTTGGGGCCTAAAAAAGCAGCGGCACCCTTTAACCTTACCTCAGCGTTGCACTACGCAATGTCTAAAGTCGCAGGATGAATTTTCTGGAAACCTGCGATGCTGCGGGTTCATGTTCGTCCTCTGCAGGAGGGTAGAGTCCCGCCGAGACAATATCCAAGACACGTTTGGGACTGTGCGGTGGACTTGGTTTGGGAACCCGAAGGGGGTAAACAAACGCAGTGGTTTGCCCTTTTATAGCGTCGCGTCCGGGCCTGGGATTAGGAAGGACATGCTGAAAGAGCAGATGCAGGAGTCAGATATCGAGGCAGGAATTCGTCTGGGAGCGACTCATTCGAGCGGTGCTGAGCTTTGAAAACTCAAGAAGACCTGAATCACTATCGCAATTGGTTCGGGGCCGAAGGAATCTGGTCGGTTTTAGTGCAGACAGCGGATGGTTTTATGACAAGTCGTGGTCATCAGACGGCGAAGACTCGTCCGCTTGCGCTTCGGGCTGTAGCTACTAGATCCGTTGTGGCGAGGTCGAGGGAGTCCAACAAGAGAACTAGGACGTTTACAGGGTGCGCAACGCGCATGACCTGATTCGACTCCAACGCTGGTTGGCGGGTTGTGATCAAGTCGCCAGAGTGATCACAACCGCGGAATTGCAGGTATTGGGCGGAGCCGGGCAGCACCCACGCCAAGAATGAAGTCCACGGTTTGGTGTGCTGCCGATAGCGTCAACCCAAAGCTACGAGCGACCCCGCCATGTCAGCCGCGGGCTGCGGACATTTTGGATGTGGCGATGTGCGCTGGGTTTCGCTCTGGCTCTTTCATCATTGACGTGTTCAACGGCAAAATTGTGGGCTGGTCGGCGTCATCCACTCAAAGAAAAAAGCGCATATCGATGCGCACGCGCAGGATGGCGGGCTGGGCGGTGGGTCCAAAGTTTGAGGGTTTCGGAGACATCGCCGATCGTGCCAAGGGTCACAGATCCGTCTCTGCTCTTGCTGAGACTCAAGGAGCGTCGTTCAAGACCGCGCTGAATTAGGAGTTGGCCCCCGGCGGACGGCTGAGTAGGCGGGACTGGCGAATCCGGTAGCCGCGTGGTGGTTCAATGGCCAACGCTGCATTCTAGAATTGGTTCCCACAAACCCGAGAAAGCAGGGTCCGCATCTTACATTCGAAAACTTCCAATGACAGTGATCGTTATGAACGGAAAACACTATGAACTAAGCTCAGGGCTTGTCACCCAGGATGGTTTTTATCCTCCAGACACCGTTAGGGACGAAAATCACGGAGCTCCTAATTGGGGCAAGGTCAAATTTCATAACGGGCTACCGATGGTGATGTCCGTGCATATGGAGGGAGGGTCATGGCAAATTCAAATGGTGTGTCAAGTGACCGAAGCCCTCTTGTGAGCGTGGTCATTCCCCACAAGGGTCCCGATGCTGGATTAAATCAATGCCTCGCTGCTTTAAGGAACCAAACATTCGGCGAATCGAAGGTCGAGGTTCTGGTCGTATTGAATGAACCGAAAGACCGGAGGGAATCGATGAACATTGACCCTAGAATTTCTCTGCTGTGGCAGCCTTTTGGAGGTGTGTACTCAGCAAGGAACGTCGGACTCCTCGCTGCCCGCGCCAACATCTTGGCCTTCACTGACTCCGACACGATCCCAGCGCCATATTGGATTGAGGCTGGATTGCAATGCCTCGAGAAGGGAGCGACCTTGGTTGCCGGCAACATCTTAGTGACCTCACGCTTTTCTCCCCCGACACCCTCTGCTTGCTATGAGATGTTGTTCTCTTTTGACCAAGAAAAATATGCGAGATTTGGGCAGTCGACCACGGCTAATCTCTTTGTCTCGTCGGCTGTGTTTCTGAGACATGGCCTGTTCTCGGGTGATGCCTATACAGGAGAAGATTTTGATTGGACAGACCGGGTGACTCGTGCAGGCGAAACTATGGTTTTTTGCCCGGTGGCGACAGTTTTCCATCCAGCAAGAGAAAGCATGTCCGACCTTGTCGCGAAGGCAAAAAGAGATTCTGTTCCTCCGGAGCTTCACGGAGGATGGCTCTCGCTTGTAAGTTATGGGTTACGAAGATGGTCTCGGCGTTTCGCTGTGCCTCCGTCAGCGAAACGTATACGCCGAGTTGGCATGAAGGGCACCGCATTGGCACTCTGTGTGGCGGCTTCTCTTCAGGGGATAAAAGGTTATCTGTACCTTCGCGCGATGATCAGGCGGATTAATCTTTGACGAAGGAGTGATGGCGGTACGAGTGGGTCTTCATGGTGGGCACATCATCGTCGGGCAGGCCTTTGTCCGTCATTCCGCCCAAGCGCAAAAACAAATCGTTAGGGGCGTTTCTCCCTTGGGCGAAGTTCCTGACGCGAAATGAAAAAATAGGTAACGATGAAAGCTAAAAAGATTGTTTTGGGTTATCACGAATGGAGAGCAGTCGCGGTAGAGGTGCTGGCAGATGTGCTGCGCACCGTGGTGACTTTTTTGCCCATCAAAGCATTACTGGTTGCTGCAAACGGCCAGGTCCCAGCTTTTATTCCCCAAATTCTTGCGGAATTCGGTTCTTTGGTGGTGTCACTTGTGCTGATGGTCTTCGCCCTAGTGGCGGCGTTGATTGTCGCTTCGCTCAGCAGTTGGCAGAGAAAGTGGTCGCCCTCCGCCAAACGAACCCCCGACTTCCGGCAAGAGGGGTCTTTGATTTCCGCAACAATGGCCCAGCTTGGGTCTGGGGTTGAACGCTACTCGCGAATCGTTCTCTTCGTTCTCTATGTTGGTGTGGGCGTCATCGCCTCTCCAACCCAGGCAATCGCAACTCTGTGCGGGGGGCTTGTTGCCTACTTTGGTCTCAGCAAACGAGTGCCAAATCCTTTTGCCAATTCTCACCAGAAACCTTCAACCACCAGGATAATCCCCGAGGCTTGGCGGACCTCCAGTACTTGGGTCGCAGTTGGGGCCGGTTTTGTGGCTATCTTTCTTCACGATGTATCGAATGGGCTCACCCCCATATTGATCGGTGTTGTCGTGGGTCGACAAGCGCTCATCGTCGGTAAGCAGCTCTTTGGTGTCAACAGGAACCCAGGCGAGGAAAAAAAAAGCGCTGAGAACAGTCCTCTTCCCGCGATGATCCAGATGCTTGGAGAACCAAGAGCCTTTTCATCACTATTCGGGGAATCGGTTACGCACCTTGCCTCTCACGAGTCTGCAACACCTAAAACCCTCACATTGAGCGGAAAACGCCCCGAAGCGGATGAATTCTTCATTCTCAGAATTTATCAAACCAAGGACTGGGCCAGGCTCGAAGAGGAAGTCTCTTTGCTGTCGAATCTCTCCGCCAGGAGTCCCAACCCGCTCCCAAAATTATCGGAGTTCAAACGCGCAGGGCTAATTGGTTTGAGACAAGAATGGCCCGAAATTGGGCTGGTCGGGTCCGATGGAGATGTTTCGAGAGAGGAACTGGTTAGTTGGTATAGCGACTTCGAGCAGCACCAGATTTCTAGCGACGAAAGACAAGCGGCCCTTGGACAAATCTGGAAGCCTTTGGACTCGCTAGCGGCCAGATCGGCGATTGAGTCGATAATCAACCTCCCTGGGAAGCATCAGGAGCCTTTGGGCAAAGTTCTCGCCGTATGGCAGCGCTGCGCTTCGATAATTGGGAGGGGTCCTTTGACCGTCGGGTTTGAGGGGGGCGCGCAGGGGTCACGACTTCTCAAGACCCTTTCTGGCGGGATTTTCTTAGTAGACGGGGGCGACTGGCAGGTGGCTCCGCTCGGCCAAAACTGGCCACGAGATATGCGCACCAGCAAGCTCTTGTCCGAGAGCCACATGAACTTCGGAGTGGGCCAAAGCGATGTCGATGAAGCATCCATTAGACACCTATTTCATATGGTCTTGCGACAGATTAAATTCCGCAAATTCAGCGGCCTAACCGTCCTTTCACACCGTCTGATTCGCGGACTAGAGAAAGTGAGTTAGGGTCTTCTTGTGAGAGAGCCATCTTTTGTAGGAGTTGGGTTCCAAAAATGCGGCTCCTCAAGCCTCTTTGCGTTCCTTCGGCACGCGGGCGCAGCGGCGCTGGAGAAAGAACTTCATTTTTTTGGGCATCGTGGGCCTAAGCAGAGTCGTAAGCAGTACCTGGAGTGTTTTGAGTCAGCGGGCGAGGCCGAGTTTTTCGGGGAGTTCACTCCGGATTACCTATACGATCCGGACGCTCTCGTCCTCCTAGCCAGTTGGCTAGATACAACGAAGTTTCTGGTCGTCCTCCGCAATCCGATAGATCGGTTTTACTCGGCGGCAAATCATGCACGAGGTCTTGGCAAAATTTCCCCCGAATGGAGTGCCGTTGAGATCTTGGAAAGAGCCCTTAAAGGCAGGGAACCATATGGATGGCTTGCAAGCTTGGTGAGTAAGGGTTTTTTAGGGGAGCATCTCTCCACGGGTTTGGAAATCTTGCCGAAGGAACGTGTCCATGTCTCGTTTCTAGAGGAACTCGTCAGCCCTGAAACGGGACGGGCGAGCAGGGAGTCAGTTTGCCATTTTCTAGATATGGAGGTTCCAATTGGGGAAAGACCGTTGCCGGCCGCGAACACGGCCAGACATCAACTCAAAGGAGAAAGCCCACTCGTAAGAAGCTCACTCGCCGATTCTGCACTCAGGGAAATTTACCGGCCCTCTTCCCGGGTCCTTGAGCAAGTGCTGGGGAGGAAATTACCGTGGAGTTTCTAGGAAAAATTGACTACCTGATTCCCACCATATCTTTTAAATGGCACATGGAGACAACAGTTCTCAGGGTGCTGATTGACGGCTTCACTCGCCTCAGCAATTTCCGTGTGCACTTTGATTCCGACAAGCCTCCTGAAAGCCTTCCGGACCACCTTAGGCCTTTTGCCGACCGAATCTCCCTGAGTTCGTGGGGTTTTGGCCCGAAACGTGGCCCAGCGTCAGTGAGGAATCGGCTCGCGTCAGATTCCGATGCCGACTACCTCGTCTTTGTTGATTCGGATATTCTTCTTTCCCAGCATTTTGACAGGAATCTTCGATTCGCTTTAGGCGAGCAAAGCTCAGATACGCTCATCTATCCTCGAATCCTGGGGATGAAGCAAGGCAACATTGTGTCGAATTTTTTCCAAGAATACGTGATGTCGCCGCACATTAATCCGGATGGAACCCTGATGGTTACATCCGCTGTGCTTGGTATGAGGAAATCGACTTGGGATTCTGGCCCTCGTTTTGATGAGGAGTTCACCGGGGCCGGAGGAGAAGACTTCAAGTTTATTCGGGACATTCAAGCGTCACCTTTTAGCTTTAGAGTGTCTCACCGCGAGGATTTGGTGGCTTTTCATGAAAATCCTTCGTCCTGGTCTGAGCTTCGTGCCCGAGCGGACAGGTACGCAAAGCAGGCTCATTTGCATTCACCTCCGCCCCCTCTCATTGGTTTTCACCTGCTCGGGCTGATAGGAGCACGGGAAGCTGTCTACGGTTTTTTTCTAGTGCTTAACGTCGCAGTTGCGCGTCTTGGGGACAAGTTTCCTCCCCTGGCAGGTCTTTTTATCTCCCTGCGGGAAGCGTTCAAGCGTCTCGTGCGTTCGGTCCGCCGGCATTCAGGCGAGGAAGTTGAGTTCGTCGATGCGGATTTATTGTTTGTCGAAAAATACCTGTACGAGCGATTTTTCGGACCGATGCCTCCCGGGGCAGGGCATAAATTCTCATCAGCTAAGGCAAAGAGGGAGCCATTTTCGGGACGGATACATCCTGGAGGAAGTTCGAGACTCCGATCATCGAGAGCATCCACGGTGCGGCTTGCGAGTGGGCGGAGTTATTCAAGGAGAGAACGAGCTCAGATGAAGCTTGCGGAATTTTTTTGGTGGCTTTCCTACCGTTGGTATTGGGTAATGAGGACCCCGCGGGCGTAATGGCAGCTCCGATGGTTTATTTTTCTCCTTGATTGTGGGAGCTGTCGAGATGGCTGAATTTATTGCTCGCACCGACGGTCCCCATGCCGAATTGATACATGCCTCGGACGAGGTGTTCCATCGTTCGGGCGCTATTCAGAGTCCCCCCCGACTTTACTAGCCGCCCTATTACCCGGAGAGTTCTTCCGATTCCACTTTTCTCGTAGGCGGCTAAGGCCAAGGCCGCGATGAGCAGACTGGCTTGCGGATTTACCGATTGCATGCGCTCGGACGGTGGTCCAGCCAAGAAGGAAAACTTGCCGTGATACGTCCGGTGAACAATGTAGGACGCTGTAAGCCTCCTAGCACTCGTTTCCCTTAGCGGCTTGGCCTCACCGATTACGCTCGGCCAGAAGGAGGCTAGCTCTGCCCACAGTTCGTCTAATTCATGTACCTCCACGGCGTCAAGGAACCCGATTCCTCTGTGTCGAAAGCTTGGTAGGTGCGACACTCTGGCCTTGTTAGACAAATTGAGCAGAACGGAGAGTCTCACTTCGGGTCGGTCGAATTCTTGGTGGGCGAAGCTTTTGAACTTTTTCTCCGTGCACTCCGCCTCGAACCCTAGATATCTAAGGTGGGCGCCTTTTGCACCCCGGGCATGCGTAGTTCTAAGATGCCTGATCCCACCGCGCGCGTTCCGACCGTAGAAAGCTTTTGGGGCATCCCAACGCTCAGAAGAAAACCAATTACCGTAACGATAAGACACCCTCAGAGGGAGGCTGAGGCGACCTTTGTGCTGCAGAAGTGATTCGAGCGACATAATTTGTTCCCGGGAAGGTATCTCGTCGATATCCGCAAGAATCATGATGTCGTTGGGGTGTTTTAGCGACACGAACCACATCGCCCAGTCCCTCGAATACTCCTCTACTGCCCAACGTGAGCCCCTGTTGAGAACATCGGGGGGGATAGGAATTTCGATAACTTCAACACGAGGATTTTTGGCCATCTTGGCGATAGACTTATTTGCAGAATCACGCTCGAGACCCGCATGAGTGTGGCTGGCTGTGAAAAAATAATGCCGATGCACAAGGCCCTTTAGATACATTGTTCTAAAGGTGGCCAGCTTGAGTTCATCGTGTATCAGGGCCACGTCCACGACGGGCGATGGGCGGATTAAGCCTTCGGTATAATCGATCACCTCTAAATCATAAGCCAACGTTTTCCCATCGCCCTCGCGTGGGCTCGAAGCTTTTCGCTGCCGAAGACGGTGAGGTGTTCAACGATGCAAGAGTGCGGGCTGCTGTTGTGTCGCTGGTTTCACAGCAGTCCCTCGGAGCACGGCCGGGCGGATTTGGGGGCCGGTTGAGATGATGATCACTCTCAACACTGAGCGGCTCTCCGGGTACTTTCGAGATGTCCCCCTCGCAGAGTTCGAAGGAGCATCGCACGCTGAAGCCAACTTGCGAGAAGAGTTGGTAGAAATCACATATACAGAGTCTCCATTAGACCCAAGGCGGCTCAGTCAGATAGATCATGGATCGAACTCCTTCGCGTCGCTCTGTCTCGAATCAGAAGGCCCCATTGTGGGCTAGGGTTTTTCCAAGGCCGAGAGCCAGGCCTCTAGGGAAGAGAGTTCGCCGTCTCCCACGATACGTTCCTTGGCCAGCGCCGCGTAAGTTTCGTATAGGTCGTTCTGCATGGACCCCGTCTTTGTGACGCTGTTTGCGATATCAAACGCCTTATTCACTGTGGTGTACATCGGAATTTCGCTCAGGAAGTCCTCGAAGTGGTTGTGGACGTTGCGAACTTGTGTCGAGTTTGCGCTCGCGACACCTAGCAAGAAACCCTGACTCCACATTATTGGCTGAGCTACGACAGATCTGAGGATGTCCGTGTATCTAAAACTCACTGTCGTCGGTAAGTACAATAGCGGAAAACATTCTCTTCTAAATAACGTATTTTGGGAGTTAAAAGGGCTCACTGAACCTAGACCTAGAGCGATTGGAGCCTTCTGTTCAAAAACAGGAAAGTCTTCGCGGGTCAACCTGTGGATTGCATCTAAGTCAGGGTCGCCGTTCACGAGCCACTGCAGCACCCCAACCCGCACTTTTGATTTATGTAGACATAATTTTTTTGTTCTGGCACCCAAAATTTCTTCGAGCGGTAACCCGCGCGGGTGGGTATCTGCGGCACCGAAATGACCGTGAATGTTACACCAGCCCAAATGTTCAGCCGAGACAAGCCACTTGTCGTCCAATTCTACGTCGCCCAGTGTCCCGTCGAGAAAATTGTCGTCATCGGTATCGATGATTGCTTCTGCCCCGTCTCTAGTCGCCGCAAGGTACGCAAATAATTTTCTAGAGTAATGAGCCTCAGGAACTGAGCGCGCCAATGCCGAGGAGAGGTCCTCATGTTGGGTAATTGGGAGATACTGAATCTTGGCCAGATTTGGGAGCTTCCATGATGAGTCCGGGGTCTTTGAATCGCCTGCAACGTAAATTTTGCCAACCTGCGGCGAGTCAGCGAACAGCTCCACAGTCCTTGTCGGGGGGTTAATTGTGGTTAGCGCGATAGCAATATCCCGCAAGCTCACGCCTTCCTCTCATTCCGGAGTTTTTGGATTCCGTTTCTATCAATTACTTCATACCAAAGCTCCTCGACCGCGTGATTTAATTCGCCAGCGTTCACTTTCCCCTTAAACGTCTCTTTGTTGCGCGCTATTATCTGGCGGGGATTACAAGATGTTTCGACCCAAGTATTTTGGAACGAGGGTTTAAAAGCCGCCCGAGTTTTCAGGAGCAAATCTTTTCCTCGCTCAAATTGGGGCAGGGAACTGTCGCCGTGCGGCTCGTGCTTCTCGTTGAACGCCCATATTTTTTTGATCACAATCTGCTTATCTGGCCATTTGTGCGCCCCCACAAAGTGCGCAAACCACATCGAACCACCGGAACCTGCCACTGGGGCGGGATAAGCCAAAGAAGCAACCGCCTTTTGAAAAATATCCACCTGAAGATCGTGGCCTGCGATGCGGAATGGTTTGCTTCCGGCCTCCACAACGTGGCGGCCCCTATCCCAGCGGTGGGCCCAATCACCGGGACAATACACCGTAGCTTGGAGAGGAAGATATCTAGCTAGTTCGTTGACCAAAGCTCTCAACAAGGGCAATTGCCTGGGTGGACCGAGCAGGGCGCGGAGTATTTTAAATTTTCCTCCTGGACGGCCTAAGCGCACATCGTCATCCATAAAAATGAGGTAGTCGAAGTCGGCCTTTTGAGCTACCGCGAACAAAGCTGATCTACCTTCGGACCACGTCAACCGGTCCCGAAGGAGAGTCTCAGAATCTTCCAATTCCCAGACGGCAGGATTCCAGTTCAGGCGAAAATAAGAAATACCAAGTTCCTCACACGAAGCTCTGCGTTCTAGGGACAAATCGGAGGGGGCTGTGCCTGATTGTTCCAAGAGCACAAACTTTAATTGACTAGCCATCCTCGAATCCTTTCCACCAACGGATTGCCTCACTGTAAAAAAGCCCCCGGTCGGCTGGGGCGAGGGAGAAATTTCCAACTCGGACTAGAAAAACCCTGTCCCCCAACACAATGCCTTGGAGCGAAGGGACCCACCATCCCTGAATTCTAAACGGAAGCGCAACAATTTCCAACATTTCATAGGCCGTGCCTGTCATGGCAGAAGTTTGTTGTCACCGGTTGTCGTGAATTTTTACCACCTAGCCACCGATTTCTGGAATGCCGATGTGCCGCGCAGAGAGGGAGTAATGTCCGCTACATCGGACACTGTGCTAATATGTCCTACTGAAAGGACACATCGGTGGATACGACAAGTTTGAAAGCATTTCTCAACGAGACTAATACCGCACCAGCTGAGCTAGCTCGGAAGGCTGGCGTGTCCAGAAACACGGAGTGGTCGCTGCGCCGCGATCCAAGCCGCGCAAAACTTACAACCCTGAGGGAGCTCGCCCTCGCCTGCGGTCTCGATATAAAATTCGGCACGACAGTAGCCAGCGATCCGTATGCCGCCGCTGCCGCACGGGTCATGGTCGGGGACCTACCCGCCGACAATGTTGAAGATCAAACGCGGCTCAATGAGTGGATAACTCGACTCGAGCGATGGGCACCTGGTGCGGCACCGCTTCATCTAACCGAAATGGCAGCGGATGTATCGGCGCCACAAAACAGGTCTGGGGCAACCTTCCTCATCGGACGACACGACGCCGATCGGTTGGCGTCTGCTGCGTTCGCAAGCGGGGAACCGTGGGTGCTTTCCGGTGCCGCTGCCCTGGACGCACTCGATGTAGAACCTATATCAAAAACCGCACCGACAGTATTGTGGACAGCCGCCCCCGATATCGTCACCGGGATGCTTCTCGGTACGCATAGGAGGACAAAGGTAGCCTCGGCGGCGAATGTCATTGTCGCACCCCTCCACCAGACGGTTGTAGAAGGAAGCGCCGACTTAGGTGGGCTGGCGCTCGTTAGCCCAGTGCAAGCGGTTATTGACAGCCTAGGTATTGGCGGGGAACTTGGGGTTGCCGCACACAACATCGCTGGAGGGTGGTGACCAATGATGGATAAGCAACGGTGGGGTGTCGGCTCCAACCAATACCGAAAAAGACCAGGGAAACCTGCAGGCCCAGATAGTCGGGCGGAACGTCCACCACTTCGACATAGTGCAGAAAATAGCAACGAGCACCCAACATGTGGAATCACTTGGGACTTGGGCCCGGTGGACCTCGATTCAATCGGCGGTGATGGAAACGTCAATCGATCCCGAGCCCGTTTCCGCTCGCGGTTTCCGGACATGATTTGGGACGCAGCACGGTTGGAGGGCAACAACTTCACACTGCCAGAAGTGCAGACACTGCTCGATGGTGTAACCGTCGAAGGGAAAAAGCTCGAAGACCAGAAGCAGATCCTCGCCCTGAACGAGGGGTTCAACGAAATTGACCAGCTAGTCAAGGGGGGTGAGTTTCGCCTAAACAAGCGGGTGTCTGACCGAATTCACGGGTTGGTTGCGGTGCATGAAGCAATTGAATCGGGTAATTTTCGTGGTGAGGGTTTGGTCACCAGTGGCGGCGCTGTTCGTCTCTCAAGCGGTGGTGTCGTTGATGGCAGAACTACTGGTGAGGGAGGTGTCAGCCTGCGGGAAGCCCACGACAGTCTCCTCGATTACCTCAGCACTGAACCGGACCCGCGTATTCGAGCTCTCGTGTATGCCGCGTCAGCGATTCGCCACCAGTTCTACTTCGACGGTAACAAGCGCACCGCCAAATTGATGTCGAGTGGTGAACTGCTGGCGCATGGTTACGACGCAATATCTGTCCCGTACACGAGGCTGTATGAGCAGAACCTTGCCCTTGATGAGCTATTCAGCACGGATGATGCCACGGGGCTAATGGTGTTGTTCGCCGATTGCGCACGAGAGTAACAGGGCAAGCCGCAGCAATTTCCGTCGACGCGGACTCTGCTGCTTCCCATCTCACCCAAATCATATGTCCGGCAAATCTACTAGTCGGCCATTGACGCCTCTCAGCCAAGGGTTTCGGAGAGAAACGTGACTAGCCGTTCAGAACGCTCAGTCGGCACAGTGTCCCTATGCACACACAGTTTGGTGACAATCGCCAACAACGCCGGGAACTCGGGTGTCCGAAGTTGGCAATTTGTCCGAACTGCGTTGGCACCCGCCACTTTTTTTAGGGGTCTTGCGTCCCGTCGGGACTTTCGTGGCTTCGGAGAAACTCAAAGAGCTCCACGTCGTCAACGCCTGGGAACATCCCCCCGCGCAGCGGTGACAACACGTGAGCATGCAAGCGAGCACTGGTCCACGCTTTGCCCGACCATTTGCTGCGCATCGGGTCACTGGCGTTTCTGCAACAGGCAAGGTCCGGGCACTGCGATACTTTTCGCCCGGTGGTGTCGCGTCCACGGAACCATTTCGCATCTTCAAATCTCACCCCCACCGTGATGGAGAATTCGTCACTGGTCGACGTGCCAATTTGGGTGGACTCCCAGAAAGTTCCTTCTGGGGTGTCCGTAAATTGGTAGTACTCCGTTGTCCGGTTGGTGCGCACGAACGCTTCCCTGGCGCTCCAATGGCGGCACACAATCTGACCTTCTGGTGACCCGGTCACATCAACCGGAAGGGCAAGGCCGTCATTTTCGTAAGCCTTATAGACAACGCCGTCATCCCCCACCCTCAAGAAATGCAGGGGAAGGCCTAAGTGTGTGGTTGCCAGGTTCATAAATCGCAGCCCCGCAGCCTCGTGTGTCACCCCAAAAGCGTCTCGGAAGTCTTCCACAGCGAGATTTTTTGCCTTTTTTGCCTGCGCGAGGAAGTCGAAGGCTTGTGTTTGTGGCATCAGACAGGCAGCGGCGAAATAGTTGATATCGAGGCGCTGTTGCAGGAATTCTTCGTAAGTGTCGGGTACGCGATGCTCCAACACCTGGTGGGCAATGGCTTGCAGCGCGAGCGAACGCAAACCGTGACCCCCAGGAATCGACGCCGGGGGCAGATAAATACGCCCGTTCTCCAGATCTGTCACGCTTCTCGCGCTGCGTGGCAGGTCTCCGACGTGGACAATCTCCAGCCCTAATCGTGTGGCCATCATGGCCACTTCGCGGTGGGTGAGGGCTCCCGCCGTGGTGTGACCCACGGCGGTCACAAGGTCTTCGGCGAGGATTTCCAGGTCAGAGCGGTAGTTATCAATGTCTCGCATGGCTAAGCGAAGCTGCGTGTTTGCTCGCCTGGCTTCCTCGGGTGTCGCCAGGGCGCGTTTTTCCCGGCGCACCAATTCGGAGTGCAAACCCAGGAGAACTCTGAGGTAATCATCCCCCACCGATTTCGTCACCTTGATGGGCGCAACCCCGAGAGAGGAAAAAAGCTGTCCACTTTGGGCCTGTGCCCATTCACGCTCGAGCTGAGCGCGTTCACTCGGGGGAGTTTGATCGAGTAGCTGGGAAATTTCCACACCTAGTTCAGCGCTGAGCATCGTCAGCAGACTGACTTTCGCCTCCCGCTTCCCTGTCTCGAGCAGGGAGAGGTGACTCGGTGTCACACCTAAGCGTCCGCTGAGCTCCTCCAGTGTCAAATTTGCCGCCTGACGAAAGTGCCTCATTCTTTGCCCTAAAGCCAATATTTCCACCATAAATCGACACTACAACAAAAACAGCTATTTTTGACACGCTATTTGACAAGGGTTGGCCCTGCTTATTGACCAGAGTGGAAGTAACCCCAGCTCAAGGAGTTCACCATGACTACGGCACTCGATCACACCCTCACCGGCACACACCCCGGCGCCGCCGCGAACTCCACCCGTGTTCCCGCGGATGTTGAGGCTTGGGTAGCGGAGATTTCGGCCCTCACCACCCCCGATGCCGTGGTGTGGTGCGATGGCTCAGCCGATGAAGCCAGCCGCCTCATTGAGGACATGGTGGCGCAGGGCACACTCATCGCTCTAAATTCCGAATTGAGGCCAGATTCCTACCTTGCTCGCAGCGAACCCAGCGATGTCGCTCGGGTTGAAGCGAGGACCTTCATCTGCTCGGTGGACCCCGACGATGCCGGACCCACGAACAATTGGGAAGACCCCGACATCATGCGTCGCACACTGCTGGACATTTCAGCCGGCAGCATGAAAGGTCGCACCCTCTACGTCGTTCCCTTTTCGATGGGACCGCTGGGTTCCCCGTTGGCAAGGCTCGGGGTGCAGATCACCGATTCCCCGTACGTCGTTATCAGTTTGCACATGATGGTTCGAGTCACCCAAGACGTCTTTGATGACATCAACGCTGGCCGCTCGTGGGTCAAATGTGTCCACACCGTGGGTGCCCCGTTGGCGCCAGGCGAGACCGACGCCGCATGGCCATGCAGCGACACAAAATACATATCTCACTTTCCCGAAACGAGGGAAATCTGGTCTTTTGGCTCCGCTTACGGCGGGAACGCTTTACTTCCCAAAAAAGCTTTCGCCCTTCGCATCGCCTCCGTCCTTGCCCGCGACGAAGGCTGGATGGCAGAGCACATGCTCTTAGTGAAGGTGACAAGTCCTGAACAGAAGTCATACACACTCGTTGCTGCCTTCCCGAGCGCGTGCGGAAAAACAAACTTTGCCATGATGCAGCCGGCTCTTCCAGGCTGGAAAATCGAAACCCTGGGAGATGACATCGCGTGGTTAGCACCGGGCCGAGATGGAAGGCTCCGCGCGATAAATCCCGAGGCTGGTTTCTTCGGAGTTGCTCCCGGAACGGGACCTAAAACCAACCCTGTCGCTATGAACATGC
>Ga0209284_10004657_pt1 | contig 15141 bp, 12 predicted proteins | sample FRY03_FD_187211 | JGI IMG/M metagenome (GOLD analysis project Ga0209284, IMG submission 187211) | Freshwater microbial communities from Lake Fryxell liftoff mats and glacier meltwater in Antarctica - FRY-03 (SPAdes) (version 2) | ecosystem: Environmental > Aquatic > Freshwater > Ice > Glacier... | reverse complement strand
ATCATCAAATTGCCGCTGAATGTCAGCTTGCCGTCCACGAGAGTCATCAACCCCCATTTCCCCGCCCTCCGGTCCGGCCCCACGGCTGCTCTAGGGGCCTCCCTCCAAAAGCAAATTCCTAGCAGCATGCAGTTGGAGGAGCGGACGTACCCAGCCTTGACGTGATTTTGCAGGACCCGCTTGCCGAGTCCTGAGTAGTTGGCCGCTTGGTCGTAGGAGAGCCAGCGCGGCGTGATGGAGGAGGCTTTGTTTCTCATGTCTGGCCGAGCATGCCAGACTTTGCGCCCTTAGGGTGGCAACCTACCCCCAGCCTCGTGCTACGCTTATTTCAGGCCATGGAGGCCCGAATCATCCCACAACCGCTTCCAGCCCTGCCGGTCATCAGGGAAGGATTTTCCGTATCGTTCGGGTTGAGAGGTAATGAATTTTTTGAGCGCCGCTCTCGTTGGCTCTTTTCCGTATGCCTCGATGTAGCCGCTATACGCTTTGTAGGAGCGGGCGTTTCGGTGAGGTTCTTCGCTGTTGTTGGCCTCGGCTGATTCCTTGATTCTCACAATGGCGGAGAATGTTCTTTGAAGCGCTTTTGAGTCGCACGCTCTGATCAGGCGGCAGATTATCAATCCCGCTGATTCCCTTGTGCGCGCGGTGTCAGTGCCACGAGCTACCGCCCCAAAAATCTCCTCGATGATGTCTTCGTGGCTGTAGGGGTCGTTCTTCAACTGCTCGAAATTGGATGAGCGGGTATTGCGGGCGGCTTCGCTCGTTAGAAATTCGCCTTTAGGAGCATCGTCAGAGGTCCGTCTGTTGGGCTTGGATTTTGCTTTCATCGTGGGGGGAGTTTAGATCAGTGGGAGCATTCCGACGGCGCGGGCAAGGGCCTCGTCGAGGTGAGTGTACTTGCTGTGAACTCCGGCGGAGGAGTGGCCGGTGAGTTTCTGTCTCACGTCCGCGTGAATGTCGGCCTCGGCCAACCAAGAGGTGAAACTATGCCTCAGGGAGTGAAAGCTGCGGGAGGCCTTCACGTCGCCGGGGAGGGTGATCTCCCGGGGGACTCCGGCCTTCTTCATCAGGCGGGTGAAGTTGCTGCTGTTGGTCGCCTTGGTCTTGGCGGCGAGGGCGGGGAAGAATGCGCCTTCGCGCTTCCCGATCCAACCGAGAATAGGAGGCGTCAACCCCCATTTCCCCGCCCTCCGGTCCGGCCCCACGGCTGCTCTAGGGGCCTCCCTCCAAAAGCAAATTCCTAGCAGCGCAGGAGATTGTGAATCTGGTGGGGATCCTTTTGCAGGTCATAGAATTCCTCGGCCGGACGCGGGGCGAATCCGAGTTGCCAGATGGCAGCCAGTTCCGGGTCCGCACGATGTTGGACCAGCCACGTTTTGGTCGGACTGGCATCGAGGTCGGGGAAGCAGCAACTCGTTTCACGCATGAGCTTCTGTGGATTCGGTCCGTCGGGAGTGCCCGCGTCAAACGGATCCCCGAGTGGGAAACGCTCAGGCGCGAAGTTTCGGACGTAAAGATAGTTGGCGCTGCGAAGCGCCCGTACCGGATAGGGCAGCTTGCCGGCACGGGCCGTATGGAAATGCACTTCACGCCCGATCAATGCGTTGCCGCGCAGCGACGATTCCGGGGATTTGCCGGAAAGGACAGGCAGGAGGTTCTGCCCGTTCATGCCGGGCTCGGGCGGCAGTCCGGCCGCTGCCAGAAAGGTGGGCGCGAGGTCGATGAATGAGACCGGAGTGGCGATCCGGGCGGATGATTTCACTCCGGCGGGCCAGCGCATCGCGAGTGGCACCCGCGCGGCAAAATCGTGGACGCCGGTCTTGCCGCGGGGAAATCCGGGTATGCCATTGTCCCCGGACACCACGAAGAGCGTGTTGTCGAGTTCTCCACGCTGGCGAAGCTCGTCTAGCAGAATGGCCACCGCCGCGTCGAAGGCCTGCACCTCGCCCAGATAGTCGGCGAAGTCCTCCCGGACGGCGGCGTTGTCGGGAAGGAATGGCGGCAATTTCCCTTTCAACGATTCCGGATCGATACCCCAGATGTCCTTGCCGGATCCCTTCACCCAGGTCCGGTGGGTATTGGTCGGATTGAACCAATAGAAGAACGGCTGGTTCGCGGTTCGGTCTGCCAGATAATGCCGGAAGTTTTCCCTTACCTCGCCGAGGATGGCGGCCTTGGTGGCGGGACGGTCCTTGGAAGCGGTCAGTTCCTCTGAGAAACTGTTGATGCGCCCGCCGGCCTGTTGATAGTTGCGCGAACGGCCGCCCATCCGGTCCTCGCTGATGTGCATCTTGTGGGACCAGCCGATGTGGTAGCCGGCGGCCTGCAACAGCAAGGGGAAGCCTTTGACGGCGTTCCATGGATCGTCCGCGCGGGGTCCGTCCCATGGCGTGTGCAATTGCGAGTGCGAGCCGTTGCGGAAAAAGTGACGGCCAGATAACAAGGCCGCCCGCGATGGCGAACACGACGACACACTGACGAAGGCATTGGCGAACAAGGCTCCATCACTCGCCAAACGATCAAAAGCCGGCGTCGAAACCACGTCATCCGGCGACGGATTGGCCGGATCCCGGTAACACGATCCATAACGTCCGAGATCGTCCGCCAAAGCCAGAACGATGTTCGGACGCCCGACCGCGTCAGCGGCACTGCAATGGATGACGGTGGTGAAGAGTGCGAGCAGCGTGGCTTTCATGTAGGACCGCAAACCTAGCCTTCCATCCGCCGATGCCAAGGGATTTCATGCCAGGAATGACATGCCCGCAGGAAACCGTAACTCATCAGACGATCTCCTCCTTAACCGCATCCCAACGCACCAACCGCTGCCGGTGATAGGACTCCACCGACATCAGATAGGTGACGGTTTCGATGAACGCTTCGTCGGGCGGGCACTTGGGCGTGCCCCGGCTGCGGACGCAGTTGAAGAAATCCAGGATATGATTCGGCTGGATCGGCGTCTTGCCGAATTCGTAACCTGCCGGGATGCCCTTGCTCCGGTCGGAATCCTCAGCATGGATTTTAAAGCCGCTCACGTCCTGGGCGATGCCATTGAAGCAAAGGGTGGCGTCCTTGCCGCAGATCTCCACGGACTGGCCCGCGTTGGTGTTCATGGTGCCGGTGAAGGTGACGGTGCGTCCGGGTTTTTCAAACTGATAGGTCGCCACCCAGGTGTCCGGCACGTCGCGATCATCCTTAAGCAACGCGTTCAAACCGGCGCAATAACAGTTGTCGGGAATGCCGTGGCCGAGAACGTATTGCACAAAATCCAATTCGTGCGAAAGCAAGTCGCCCGCCTGGCCGGTGCCATAAGCCCAGTAACAACGCCAATGCCAGAAATGGCGTTCGTTCCATGGGATTTTCGGGGCGGAACCCAGCCACCGGTCCCAGTTCAAATCCTTCGCCACCTGCGCGGGATCCGGCCGGTTCCATTGGCCGTAATAACCATACCAACGCCACATCGGGTGGGCCGGGTCGCTGCTCATGAAACGGCCCGTGCGCACCAGGGTGACGGGGCCAAGGATGCCCTTTGCGATGAGTTCCCTGGCCTGCAAGGCGGCGGTGCTCTGGCGTCCCTGATGGCCAAGTTGAAACACCACCTTGCTCTGCTTGAGTGCGTCGCGCATGAGTTTCGCTTCGGTTAGAGTGCGGGCGAGACCCTTCTCGCAATAGATGTCCTTCCCGGCCTTCACCGCGTCCAGCACCATCGCGCAATGCCAGTGATCGGGCGTTGCGATGACCACCGCATCCACGTTTTTATCGGCAAGGAGATCCTGGTAATCCTCATACGCCTTCACCTCCGGATTCCGGCTGCGCTCCACGCCTTTCCGCAGGTGGGGTCGGTAAACATCGCTAACAGCCACGACCTTCACGCCGGGAACCCCGACCACCGCATTGAGCAGATCCCCGCCCCGCGTGCCGATTCCAATGCATCCCACGCCGATGGTTTCGTTAGGGGATTCCGCCGCAAGCAGCGAAGGCGCCATCGCCGAGGCGGCGGTCATGATCGTAACGGTCTTGCCGGCGTCTCCCAGAAACCTCCGGCGGCTCAAATTCATTGGATGATTCATCTTGGCTTCGTGTTTGTGTTCACGTGCCGATGCCAAGCCTGCCGCCAGTCCGCCGGAACATTATTTGAAATTCCGGGATGTGGTGCGGTCGCGACACCATGCACATCTCCTGTGATTTTTCTACGCGTCTGTAGCCATACGTTCCGCGATGGCGGCGGATTTCATTTCGAAACAAAGATGCGAACTTCGCGATGAAAAAAGCCCATGAAGTCCCTATTTCGGGATCTCGTTCAGAGTGTAGTAACCCGTGGAATGCAACAGTGGCTTGTCTTCGGCATTTCGCAATCCGGGAGCGCCGATGGCGTGGACATGGCCTTTGGTGAGCTTGTCGAGCTTGAGGCGGACGCTCTTGCTGTCAGCCCCGACGGTGGCTGAAACGATGCGCGGCGTGACTTTGTCCACCTCCGGGCTGCCATAGGCGAGTTGGAAAATGTACGTCCAGGCGCTGACGGTGAAGTTTGCCGGATCGGCTGCGGTTTTGGGATCCACGGGCTGGGTAAAGGTCAGTTCAAAACCATCCGGTTTGGCATGAATCTCATGAATCTCGAATGGCATCCTGCCTGTCCACTCGACGCGATCCAGCGCGAATGGCTTGCCGCCCCTGGCGCCCCAGCCGCGGTCGCTGCCACCGGTATAAAGCACGCCATCCGGAGTCATGAGCGTGGCGATGTTGCCGCTGCCAAAGCCACTGATGAAATGAAACGCCGCGCCCTGCCAAACGCCGTTGACTTTCTCCAGATAGACCCGCTGCAGCAGCGAGAATGTCTGTTCGGCAACGATCATCTGACCCTTGAACGGTCCGAATTTCCCGCTGGAATCATAACACATGCCGGTCGGGGATTGCCCCAGAATCGCGTGCGGCAGGATGACTGCGGGCGGCACATATTCCTCGACATTGCCGCGCTCGATATCGATGCGGCTGCCGTCCTTCGGCTCGGCGGGACGCTTCTTCATGGCTCCCAGAGAGATGTCTTTTTTGGCGGCGGTATCGAACGAATTGTTCGCGACCGAGTGCCCTTGGAATGATCCGATTTTCAGGTGTTTGAGCGAGGAACTGCCATTCCACGGCCCTTGATTGTCGGTGTAAAAACACTCCCCATCAGGTGCAAAACCGATGCCTCCCGGAGATCGAATCCCGCAGGCGATGGGCTCGGATCTGCCATCGGGAAAAACCCGGACGGCCCAGCCGCGGAAGAGGCTTTTCGCGCTGCCGGACTCCGTTAGGCAAAGCACATTCCAGATCGCGCCATCCTTGTCGGGCCGCGAGCCGAAGGCATATTCGTGGTAGTCTCCGTTGATCCCCCAGGTTCCGCCCACCGTTTCGAAGATGTCCGCCCGCCCATCACCATCCGAGTCTTTGATACGGCTGACTTCGGGTCGCTGCGTGACCCACAGCCAACCGCCGCGGCTGGAAATCCCCATCGGCTCGTGCAGGCCATGAGCCCAGCACTTCCAGCCAGGCGCGGCATCGCCGGGCTTGGTGACCATCCAGATTTCACCGCGACGGTTGGCCACGGCAAGTTTGCCATCCGGCATCATTTCCAGACCTGAGACATCCATGGGAAACCCCTCGGGAGTGGGCACGGCGGTGACTGAAAAATAATCCCGTTCCGCTTTGGCGATCTCCGGTGTCAGCGCGCCAAGCTGGGCGAACGCCACACCGTGCATCACAAGGAAAAGGGAGAGTTTGGCGATCCATTGCATGGGAAAATTGTGTTAGTAATTCCAGGAGTAACCGACTTCGATCCGGGCAACCCCGCCTTTGAAGATCACGGGCACCAGCAACTCGGGGTTACCCGCGGATTGCCGGAGGATGGCGCCGACCGCCTTCAGCGCAACGCCTTCATCCAGCGGGAAAACGCCATCCTTCCCCTCTCCGATCCGTTTTCCCGTGGCAAGGCGCAGGTGCAGGCCATCCGCAGACTTGTCACACCGCAGGGTGATGACGCGCCGCAGCGTGCCGCCCTTTTGACCGATCTGGCCGGCCGCGGGGCCGGACTCCATGCGGTCCTCGACCTTGATCCCGCGGAACGTGTAGCGGAAGGTGGGAATCTCTTTTTTGTCCAGAGTGTATCCGGTGAAGCGATAGCCATCCGGCCAGTCTCCGTTTGGCACATCCTGCGGCGCGGACGGCCACGGTGCCTCGGCACTGGCCAGCACCGCCAGCGGCACGTTTCTATCCAATGCCACCACGCCATAGCCGAGTGGCGGTTGGAAACCACCCCCGCGGTCCGTCCAGTGGCGCTTGGCATCAATGAAGCCGCCGCGCCAGATCAAGCCCACGTTGCAAAAGTCGGCATCGAACGCCGCATTCACGCCGCCGGGATAGCCGACCGCGATAGCCCGCGCGTTCACCCCCTGAATGAAGTTCCGATAGATGATCGCCTCGTCCTTGACCACCAGCGGCATGCCCTTGCTGTTGTCCTCACGCTGGTGCATCGCAATCGTGCCGATTTGCCCCTTGCTCAGCCAGGTCTCCGAAAAACCGGGACCTTCCCACGAGACAAACAAGCCGGCCCCGCCATCGCCCTGATAGTAATCGAGCTGGAAATCATGCAAGCCGGGCTTGAATCCATATCTGCCGATTTTTCCGTCATCGACGGGATGGGAGCCGTCGTTGTTGCAGATCACCTGCCCGTTCATGGACAGCCGGGCGCCATCGTCGGAGGCGACACGGAACGAATACTCGCCCTCGGTTTTCACCTCAAGCTTGCCGGTGAAGCGGATGCCAAACTCGTTTTTGTAGTCATCGAATTTCCACTGGATGAGGTTGTCGTCCAATGGTCCCTCGCGCAGGGGTTTCATCTTCGAAAAATCCGGGATCTGCGTCCACTTGCCGAGAAACAACTGGAATTTCCCATTCGTGAGTTTGGGTCCCTCAGACATCACCCGCATCACTCCGTTCATGGCCATTGCGTGACCTGGAAAGGTGCAGACAAACGGATAGGAACCGAGCTCAAGCGGCGCATTGAAAGTGAGGATTTCCCGCGCATGCGGCTCGATGGTCTTGGTGGCCGCAAGCACCCGCGGGTCGTCCGGAATCCAGTGTTTCGCGATCCCGACTCCGCCCATCGCCCAGGCGGCCTGCGCCAGAGAGAGGCCTTTGTCGGTGGCCGGCCGGGTGACGACGAGATTGTGCGGCATTTCATCCTCATTCACCACCGTTAGACGCACCGTTGCGCCCGGCGGCACAATGAAGTGCATCGTGTCGTACTTCATTTGTGCGGCGAGTGTCCTGATGGTCACCGCCACTTCTTCAGCAGCCAACAGCCGCGCGGGGAGAACGAGAAGGCAAAGAGCGAGGCATGTTTTCATGAGACCGGAACCACCAAGATTACTTCGCGGGCGGCGGCAATGCCTTGCCGAGTTCAAGGTCGCTGACTTTGAAGTTCTTCCGCTCGCTGCCAAACCCATACATGCTCGGCGAATAGGGATCGACGTAGCTGACATCAGCCTTGGCCGGCACGGCGATCTTCAACCCCCAGAACACGCTGTTCACGATCAGGCGCCGCAGGTCTTCGGACTGGAGGTCGGTCGCCGCGCCCATGGTGGTGGTGACGATGCGGTTCACGGTTCCCGCCTCGTTTTTCCGCTCGCGGGTCCAGACGATCGGCTGCATGGGATCGTTCTTTTTGCCGGCGACCGGTTTGCTATCAGGCTTGAGCGAATCCGTGACCTGGCCGAGCATCAGCACGGTGGCGTCGGGCGGGGCGGTGGCGGTGTACACATCGCTGTCCGCGAACACGTCCGCGACACCTTTCAGTATCTCATGATCCTTGTTCGAGGCCATGATCACTCCGCGGCAGCCTTCCACCTTGTGCGCGCCGTGGTGGTTGACCCAGGTTTCTCCCAGAACCTGCTTGCCGAAGCCGCCCTTCCAATCGGCTGCCTGATTGTTCCAGTTCCACTTCTTATACGGATGTTCGCCTTGAATGTCGAAGGCATGGGTCGAAGTGCGCAGAGCGATGATCGGAACGCCGCGCAGGTAGGCGGCTTCGAATTTTTTCACGTCGTCCGGGCTCCATCCGCGAAAACGCGTGAGCATGACGATCGCATCGGCCTGGTCGAGCGCGGCGGGATTGGAAAGCAGGACGTGATCGGTAGGCTTGATCACTCCATCCGGTCCGGCAGGAAACAACACGGTGCAGTCAAAGCCCTGCCGCTGACTGAGGATCTTGCCAAGCATCGGCAGGCCTTCCTCGCTGCGATACTCGTCGTCCCCGGCGATCAGCACGACCTTTTTCCCTTTGCCCGGGCCGTCCTTGCCGGGAAAATGCAGGAAATTGTCGGCTGCCATCAACGGAATGGTGGAGGTCAACATGGCTGCGGTGGCCAGAATACGGCCAGTGAGGGTTCTTAAAGTCGGGAAGTTTGGATTCATAATTCTTGGTGGAATGTTTGGTGATGATGACGGGATTGTGGGTGTATGAGCCTCAGGTTGCGGGCGACTATGGGTCGATCGGACAGGAAGACGATCTAAAAATCCGGCTTCCTTCAATCCCCATCTTGGGGAAAATCCGCCGGGATTTCGCCGAATCGGGCGGATTGAGTTTTGCTCAGGTCGCACTTCGTCTTCGCCTCGCCATCCAGCGTCTATGGCCCGCGCACGCCGCTGCCGGCCGAGGAAACCGCCATGCCCGATCCGCGCAGCCCTTACGCGCTCACGAAACTCCTCGGCGAGCACCGGGGCCGACTCTACTCCCGCCTCTACGCCCGCCTCCACGGCCTGCGCTTCCTCGCCCTGCGGTTCTTCTCGGTCTGGGGACCCGGCCAGCGACCCGACCTTGTTCGCCGCCCTCGGATCCCCGCTCGAAAAACCACCCCTGCTTGACACTTTTTGAGGGTTTGCTTTACTAACTTTACACCTCCGGAAATCCCGTTTTCCTGCTAGATCCGGATTTCCAAATCGCCGCAATCATTTTGTTTTCAATGGTTCCAGGCTACCCGAAGCCACCTCCAAAACCCAAAACTGCCTATCAGAACACGCAAAAAAAGTGTAAAGCTGAAAATGGCTCCTTTCATAGGATTTGGAGGCGGGTGGGGAGACCCGGGGCCTTTGTCAACCTCGGGAATAGATTTCCTGTTCACGGTCAACTGGTTAGGGCGCGTTTGACCCTGTTTTGTCAGCGTTAGATACAATTCCAGCCGTTCGCTCGCCAGCCGTTGCCCGGGACCACCTTCCGACGGAACGATCCAAGTTTCCGTGGTGACGGATCAGGGTGGTTCTTTGGTTCGATCCACCGTCGGTTCAGTCCACTTTTCGGACTTCGAATCGTAAACAAAGCTCATCGGGCGCTGAACCGGTCTTCCATCTGGTGAGCGTTTAGCCTTGATCATCAAATTGCCGCTGAATGTCAGCTTGCCGTCCACGAGAGTCATCAACCCCCATTTCCCCGCCCTCCGGTCCGGCCCCACGGCTGCTCTAGGGGCCTCCCTCCAAAAGCAAATTCCTAGCAGCAAGTCAAACTCGGCCTACGCCGGCCTCGGAGCCGCCCAAGCGGACATCGAAAATGGCGCCACCTTGCAAGTTCCCGAGCACCTCCGCACCCGCTTTCGTAAAAAGCTGGCCGAGGAATCCGGGGCCAATAAAGCGGCCATGCAGTATCTTTACTCCCACGACTACGAAGGCAATTTCACCCCGCAGGCTTATCTCCCCCAGGGTCGGACCTACTACACGCCCTCCCCCAACGGGATGGAACTCCGCATCAAGGAACGCCTCGACCACTGGCGCAGCCAGTTTGACGAAAAAAAGACAAAAAAAAGGCGGGATGCTCCGTAGAGCAGGGCCCGCTAAATCTGATTATTGCTACGAAAAGAACAACAAGCAGTGATCAATTACCGTTGCCATCATGACATAGAAAATGCCAACGTCAACCCATGAATTACACTTTAGGTCTCGATATGGGCGTCGCATCCCTCGGCTGGGCCGTCCTCTCAGAAGATAACCAGTTCATCGACAGCGGTGTCCGCATCTTCCCCGCTGGAATCGATAAATTTGGCACTGGCAAAGACACCCATCTCAACCAAGAGCGCCGTAAGGCCCGTGGAGCCCGCCGCCGCGTCATGCGCAAAGCAAAACGCAAAGAACTCATCCGCGAAATCCTCAGTTCCTTCGCCTGGATTCCAACTCAAGAAGACGAACTCCAAGCGTGGAAAAACCTCGACGTCTACCACCTTCGCTCCCGCGCCCTTCACGAAAAAATCTCCCTCCAGGAATTCGCACGCATCATCCTCCACCTCAACCAACGCCGCGGCTTCCTCTCCCTCCGCAAATTCGAAGGCGATGCCGCCGAAGGCGAAGACAAAAAGAAACTCGAAGGGATGCTCGGTGAAATGGAATCCCTCCAGGACGCCATCGAAGCGAAATTCCCCACCCCCTCAGATCGGACTCTGGGAAATTACCTACATTCCCTTTATTCATCCGATAACTTTCAGACCCCGAAGGGCAAAATTGCCAAAGTAGAACGCCTCCGCTCCCGCCACATCCGGCGCGATATGCTCCACCACGAATTCTCCCTCATCTGGACCGCGCAAAGCAAACTCCATCCCGAACTCACAGACGCCCTCCGCTACGGTACACACGGTCCCCAGAAAAACCCCACCGTCGTCGTCAAACCAATTCCACGCAAAAAAGACCAAACTCTGCTCCAACAATTCGGTCTCGAAAACCTCACCTTCTTCCAACGCCGCGTCTATTGGCCCACCAGCTCCATCGGAAAATGCGAACTCGAAAAAGACGAACTCCGCGCCCCCATTGCCGACCGCCGCTTTCAAGAATTCCGCATGCTCTCCGAGCTCAATAACCTCCGACTCATTGACAACTCCGCTGAAGGAAAACCCATCGAGCGAAAACTCTCCCCCCCCGAGCGCAAAATCGCACTCGCCTATCTCGCCGCCACCCAGAAACCCACCCTCAAAGCCCTCAAAGGAAAAATCGCAAAGGCCCCCGACAGCCCCGCCGTCAGTCAAATCACTTTCAACCTCGAACAAGACAAACGAGACAACATCGGCGGACTCCAGACCGAACTCAAACTCGCCAAAGCCTTCGGCGAAAAAGAATGGGCCAAAATCACCGACGCCCAGAAAAACCAAATCGTCCAAATCCTCACCATGCCCGAACCCGGTGCTGCCAAGGTCATCCAGCGCACCGACGACGAAACAAAGCATCTCCTCCTCCAAATCCCCACCCTCACCAAACCACAAATCGAAAACCTCCTTCGCGTCTCCCTCCCCACAGGTTATTGCAACTTCTCCATCAAAGCCCTCGAAAAACTCCTCCCTCACATTCGCAACGGATTCAACTACCAAGGTAAAACCGAAAAAGACTCAGCCCTTCACCTGGCAGGATACAAGCGTCGGGACGAATCCTCAGATCGCCTCCTCAAAAAACTTCCCCTCCTCACCGAGCTCACCAATCCTAAGTTAGATCACTACGATCCCAACTTCCCCCACGTCAACAACCCTCTCGTCCTACGCTCTCTTCACGAACTCCGTAAAGTTGTCAACGGAGTCGTCACAAAGCATGGATCGCCCAGCCGCATCCACCTCGAAATGGCCCGCGACCTCAAAATGTCCGCCAAACAGCGTGACGAACACGCCAAGAAAAACAACGAATACAAAAAGTCCCGAGAACTCGCGGCCACCAAACTCGAAGAAAATGGAATCGCCGCCACCCGCGACGCTATCCTCCTTTACCGCCTCTGGCAGGAACAAAACGAACGGTGTATTTACTCGGGTAAATCGATCAGCTTCACCCAACTCATTGGCGGCTACGTCGATATCGACCACATCTACCCCCGCCGCGCAAACGACGACTCCTATATGAACAAAGTCGTCTGCTTCGCCCAAGAAAACCGAGACAAAGGTGACCGGCTCCCTAGCGAATGGCTCGGCGAAAGATCCCCAAAATTTCAAGACCTCGCACAACGCGTCGAAACCCTCCCCTACGGAAAACGCACACGACTCCTCTCCGATAAGGTTCCCGAAGGCTTCGCCGCCCGTGACGCTACCGACACAGCCTACATGACCCGTGTCGCCCGTCACTACCTCACCTACCTGGTCGAAAAAGACCACCACATCTTCTGCACCAAGGGCAAACACACCGCCCTCCTCCGCAAACAATGGGGCCTAAACTCCCTCCTCCGCCACGACCTCCTCGACCTTAAAAACCGCGAAGACCACCGGCACCACGCCCTCGACGCCATCGTCATCGCCGCCTGCGGCCCCAGCCTCCTCCAAAAAATAACCCGCGAACTCACCTTCGACAACGCTTGGAAAGAGATCGTCACGGACGAGGGAAAAGAAAAAAAAGTCTACCGCCTCAAACCCGTCGCCAACGCCATTACCACACCCTGGCCCACCTTCGCCCAAGACACTGCCAGTTCCCTTAATACCATTTGGGTTTCCCACCGCCCCGACCGCAAGGTTTCCGGCCCCCTTCACCAAGAAACCAACTACGGCCTCACCCAAAAACCTGGCATCGTCGTCCGACGCAAACCAATCTCTACACTCAAAGACAGCGAACTTAAAAAAATCCGTGACCCTGAAGTCGCCCGAGCCGTCACCCAATACCTCGCCTTGGAGAAACGCCTCTACCGATCCGACATCGGCGGCACACAATTCAAAGGAGAACTCGACAAAGTCTTTTCCACGCAAGAAAGCCTCGTCCAATCCGACATCGACCTCATCGAAGACCTAAAACTACGCTCTACTCTGACCGCGAAACTTAAAAAGAAAAATCCCCTTCAAGACGCCGAGCTAGGAAAAATCACCCTCCCCTCCGGCATCCCCATCAAAAAAGCCCGCCTCCTCATCGCTAACAAAACCGCCATTCCCCTCCGCAAACGCCAACCCAAAGAACTTCTCATCCCCGGCAACACACATCACCTCGCCATCTTCGCCCTCGGCAACGGCCTATACCACTTCGAACCCATCACCCTTCTCGAAGCCACCCAGCGCAAGCGCAACAAACTCCCCATTATCGATAAAACCTCTCCAGAAGAACACCCCGAAGCAGAATTTGTGATGCACCTATGTTACAATGATTCCGTGACTGCAATTATCAACGGAACCCTACAGTTGTATGTCTTCAAAGGAGTCCATGCCACCCAATTGACAGCAAAATTCCTGCATCATCTTGATGGCCGAAAAAACAACGAAAAAAATCCCGCGACAGGAAAGGCCGTCAGTATCCAGAAAACAACCCGCCCGAATAAGTTGGAACAAAATTTCCCCGGTATCCTGAAAGTTGAAATTCTACCTGCCGGGGAATTAAGACGCTGTTGATTGGTGGAATCCAGTTCCAAAAGCTCCGCTATCGCTATAACACCAAGAGAAATTCCTGGAAAATGATCAAACATACCCTCGAAATTTCTCAGCGCCCCGCGCGCATCTCCCTCAAAAAGAAGCAACTCGTCATCCACCTCGATGAAGGAGAGCGCACCTTTGCCTGCGAAGACATCGGAGTCTTGGTCCTACAAAACCCCGCCATCTCCCTCACCTCAGCCCTTCTCAACGCCCTCCTCGAATCAGGAGCCGTCGTCGTCATTTGCAACGAACGACACCTTCCCTCCGGGCTCCTTCTTCCCACTATCACCCACACCGAGTTGGTCCCCCGCCTCATGTCCCAACTCGAAGCTGGACAACCGGCCCGCAAGCAAGCTTGGAAAGCCATCATTCAAGCCAAAATCATCGCTCAGCGGAACGAAATTGAATCCCCCGCAGCCATCGCCCTCACTCGCCTCGCCGAGACCATCCGCTCCGGTGATCCCGAGAACCACGAAGCCCAAGCCGCCCGTATTTATTGGCCATCTATGTTCCCCGAACGCTACGCCGCCAGCGACAAGCGCGACCCAGAAAGCGAATCACTCTTCAACTCAGCACTAAACTACGGCTACGCAATCATCCGCGCCTCCGTTGCCCGCGCCCTCGTCACCGCGGGCCTGCATCCCGCCCTCGGGGTCTTCCACCACCGTCGAAACAATCCCTTCTGCCTCGCTGATGACGTCATGGAACCCCTCCGCCCCCTCGTCGATCGCACAGTAAAAAAACTTCTCGCCGAAAGCAAAGCGCCCGAAATCGGAACCCTCCTCCCCGAGCACCGCCGCGCCCTCCTCGAACTCCTCAACACCACCGTCACCTTCTCAGACTCCCAAGGGCCTCTCATGGCCATCCTCCCCCGCTACATTGCCAGCTTCTACCGCCTCCTCGTGCGGGAAAGCGATACCCTTACATCCCCAACCTACTGAGACATGCACATCTCAGGCTACCGATGCATGTGGATCATCGTCTTCTTCGACCTCCCCACTGACACCAAAAAGGCGCGGCGGCAATACACCGACTTCCGCAAGGCCCTCCTCGAAGACGGTTTCGCCATGATGCAATACTCCGTCTACTACCGCCACTGCGCCAGCAAGGAAAACGCCACCGTCCACATGGACCGAGTCCGGAAAATTGTCCCACCCGATGGCGAAGTTCGGCTCATTCAATTCACCGACAAACAATTCGAACGCATGGAAGTCTTCCTCGGAAAACGCCGAACCAAAACCGAAGAAGCCCCCGCTCAGCTCGAAATGTTTTAACCAAAACACCCGGAACCCACTCATAATGAGCTGATTCCGGGGCATTGAATGGTAATTGATCACCGCCTGCTGTCAATCCGCAGCTTCGGGGCGCTCGGGGGCCGGGGCAGTCTGATGGTAATTGATCACCGCCTGCTGTCAATCCGCAGCTGGCGATCATGGCGACAGAGAGGGGTGGGGATGGTAATTGATCACCGCCTGCTGTCAATCCGCAGCTCAGGGGGAGATTGCTTTTGCTACTCCCTCATGGTAATTGATCACCGCCTGCTGTCAATCCGCAGCATTCGTCGGATCAGCCCGCGATTTATCATGATGGTAATTGATCACCGCCTGCTGTCAATCCGCAGCAGGATTGCAGCTCCATATTCGGCTTCAAGGATGGTAATTGATCACCGCCTGCTGTCAATCCGCAGCTATCCCGGTCAACTTTACCGTGAGCGGTTGATGGTAATTGATCACCGCCTGCTGTCAATCCGCAGCAGCAGAGCGAGGGG
>Ga0209284_10004652_pt1 | contig 15152 bp, 21 predicted proteins | sample FRY03_FD_187211 | JGI IMG/M metagenome (GOLD analysis project Ga0209284, IMG submission 187211) | Freshwater microbial communities from Lake Fryxell liftoff mats and glacier meltwater in Antarctica - FRY-03 (SPAdes) (version 2) | ecosystem: Environmental > Aquatic > Freshwater > Ice > Glacier... | reverse complement strand
CAACCGGTGGAGTCGTGCAACGAGAACAATATGCAGAGGGGAAAGGTTTTTTTTCTGATTTAATAAAAGAAAATATTTCTCCTGAATATAGAATGTATGCAAAAAGTATTTTACCTGGAGGTAAACAAGGGAATGTAGATGAATCTTATTTTACAGAGGATTTTAAAAAAGACTTAAGACAACAATCCTTAACTAAATTTAACGAAACGGGAAAATTAAAAGGCTCGGTGGGAGAGTTGGATACCCATTTTAGATCTGGTGCAAAAAAATATGGGCAAGGGGAACGATATGATATTAATAAAATAACAGGACTTCCTTCTTCCTATGCAACATTAGGCTCGTATAATTATGAAGTAAACCCCGACAATTTAGATGTTAAAATAAAAGATAAATATGATTGGAATCCCGCCTATGGAAAAAACCAAGAAGGAAAAACAGGCTGGGTAGGAAATAAAAAAGGAAAGGATGTTTCTACGTCCATGATAAAGAATTATTTAATAGAAGCTGTTAAAACAGGAGAAATGGATTTAGGAGATGCTTTAGAATTAATTGGAAATTATTTAGGACCTAAAGCAAGTAAGGGGGAAGGAATAAATGTAGACATAGATATACCTACTCGAGATATTGTTAATCAAGGAGAAACCTTTGCAACCGGCGGAAGAGTTGGTCTAGAATCTGGAAAAGAAAATAAAAAATTAATTACAGAATTTCTTAATTCAACGGAACAACAAATTTTTTCTAATTTTGGAAAAAAAATATCCTCAGGATTTGATCCAACCGATGTATTACAAGGACTTCCAGAAAAAGAATATCAAATTATGAAAGGGGCAATGAGTAAAGTAGGGAACCTTGTTAAGATGGGGGTACGAGCAGCTTCAGAATTATTAGTAGGCACAGGCCCCATAGGAGCAGGAATTACTGCAGCATTGACCGTTCCTTTTATGATTGCTGATTTAGCAGAAGGAAAAAGATTTTCAGAGGCATTACAAAATCAAGCAAGTGAACTTACCTTTGGACTTATCCCAGAAGCAGATAAACGTATTATAGAAGAAATCGGTGGACCAGAAGCTGGAATTGGTTTTGAGATACAACAAAACATAGATAAGTTAGAAAGTTTACGAGAAGATTTAAGAGAATCAGAAAGTAAACCCCAAGAAGATATGATGGATCCAGAAGCAGGTTTTGCACAATCTACTTATTTAGATAATACAAGAAAAGAATTACAAAATACCATTGGATTATTAATACCTTATCTAAATCAACGAGGAGAATTGGTTGCTCCTGAATACAACGCTTATTTAAGAGCTAGTAATAAATCAGAACAAGAAAGAGCTTATCGAAAAGGGATAGGTGATTTACAAACATTTAATGGTGGATTTGATGAAATGTCTATTCCTGAAGAAGGACCTTTTCAACAAGACATTAACAAGTTGTTAAAAAAACAAGAACAATTAGAAAAAAGTTATTATAAAAAATCTTATCCAAGCGTTATGCAAGGAACGGTTGGAGAACCCGTTGATGATATAATTAATAGAAATTACGTTTACGCAATAGGTGGAAGAGTGGGATTAGAAAAAGGTTCCGATCCTCTTAAACTTAATACTACCATACCTATAGATCCCATGACGGATTCAAGACCACAAGATCCAGGCAAAAGAGATTTTTTAAAAGGAGTAGCTGGAGTGGGATTAGGAGTAGCCGCGCTAGGAACGGGAATATTTAAAATTGCGAAAGCAGTTAAACCTGTTGTAGGTATTGCAGAAATAGTAAAAGGTACAACCGCTCCCTCTTGGTTGGAGGGATTAATTACCAAAATATTAAAAGAAGGGACAGAAGTAAAAATGTCACCTACCTCCACGCATACCAGTGTTAAATTTAAAAATCCTGAAACAGGACAAATGGAACAGGCTACTTTAATTACGGATACAAAAACCAAAGGTGTAACTATTGAATATTCCAGTGATAATATACTAGGGGAAACCATCCAATTAGAAGTAAACCCACAAACTAAAATAATATATGATTCTACCGGCAACGTAAAAAAAATAGAACCTACAGGGAAATATAAATTTCAAGCCGTAGAGTCCGAACCAAGAGTAGTAAGCTGGGATAATGATGTTGAGATGGATGGAGAAAATGTGGTCTCTAAAATTAAAAACCTTAATTCTAATATAAGTGGATTAAAATCATATGCAACAGGTGGCAAAGGAATAAATAAAAAAATAGCTAGAGAAAAAGATATAGCAACTAGAAACATAGAAGAGAACCCTCATGAATTTATTGAGAACAAGTATGGACCTGGCCCAGATTACAAGGACCTTAAGGAATATTACAATGATTAAACCAAAAAGACTTACCTTAACGATACCCCCTAAATCAGGGCCTAACCCACAGGGCTTGAATATTAACTATAATACTGTTAAGACAGTAAAATCGGAGAAAATAAATGGCAGAAATAGACAAGTCGTTACCAAACGAAGTTAGACCACGAACACCTGAAGAAGAACTACAAGGAGAAGAATCACTAGAAGTGATGACTCCCGGTGGAGTAGAAGTTTCAGAAACAGGAGTAGTTGAAAACGAAGATGGTAGTGTAGATATTAATTTTGATCCTTCTGCTATGGGAGAAGAAGCACCTGAACATGGTTCAAATTTAGCTGATTACATGGAAGACCAATCTCTAGGACAATTGGGATCCGAACTATATTCTAATTACGAAGACTATAATAATTCTAGAAAAGATTGGGCGCAAGCTTATCGAGAAGGATTAGATTTATTAGGATTCAAATACGAAATGAGAAGTGAACCTTTTCAAGGTTCTAGTGGAGCAACTCATCCTGTACTAGCAGAAGCAGTTACACAATTTCAAGCATTAGCTTATAAAGAATTATTACCCGCAGATGGACCGGTACGAACACAAACGTTAGGACTTCCTTCGGAAGAAAAAACAAATCAAGCAACTCGTGTCAAAGATTTTATGAACTATCAATTGATGGATCAGATGCAAGAATACGAACCAGAATTTGATACCATGTTATTTCATTTACCTCTGGCCGGATCTGCTTTTAAAAAAGTATATTACGATGAGATTCAAGGAAGAGCTGTTTCTAAATTTGTACCCGCAGAAGATTTGGTAGTACCTTATTCTGCAAACTCTTTAGATGAAGCAGAAGCAATTATACATGTTATTAAAATTTCTGCTAATGAATTAAGAAAACAACAGGTGGGTGGTTTCTATAGAGATGTAGAATTAGAAGCAGGTAGCAGCAATGAATCCGATCTAAAGAAAAAAGAACGTGAATTAGAAGGAGTAACTAAGTCAGGATATAACGATGATGTTTTTACTTTATTAGAATGTCATGTTAATTTAGATTTAGAAGGTTTTGAAGATGTGGGACCAGACGGAGAACCTACCGGTATTAAACTTCCCTACATTGTAACTGTAGAAGAAAACTCTAGAGAAATTCTATCGGTTAAAAGAAATTATGAAGAAAACAATCCAAAGAAAAACAAGATACAATATTTTGTCCACTTTAAATTTTTACCAGGTTTAGGTTTCTATGGGTTTGGTTTAATTCACATGATTGGTGGATTATCTCGAACTGCTACTTCTGCTTTAAGGCAGTTACTAGATGCCGGTACCTTGTCTAATTTACCAGCTGGATTTAAACAACGAGGAATAAGAATTAGAGACGATGCACAAGCTATTCAACCAGGAGAATTTAGAGATGTAGATGCGCCAGGTGGAAACATAAAAGATGCTTTTATGATGCTTCCATTTAAAGAGCCTTCGCAAACTTTATTGCAGTTAATGGGGGTCGTTGTAACAGCAGGTCAACGCTTTGCTTCAATAGCGGACATGCAAGTAGGTGATGGGAATCAACAAGCGGCAGTGGGAACGACCGTAGCGCTGTTGGAAAGAGGAAGTAGAACTATGTCTGCAATCCATAAAAGATTGTATGCAGCTCTAAAACAAGAATTTAAATTGTTGGCTAGAGTGTTCAAATTGTATCTACCTCCTGAATATCCTTATGACGTAGCCGGTGGAGAACGAGTTATCAAACAAACAGACTTTGATGACAGAATAGATATTCTTCCAGTTGCTGATCCAAACATATTTTCACAGACACAAAGAATTTCTATTGCACAAACAGAATTGCAATTAGCTATGTCCAATCCACAAATTCATAATCAATATGCAGTATATAGAAATATGTACGAAGCTCTTGGAGTTAAAGATATTGATCAGATACTAGTTCGACCCCAGCCCCCACAACCAAAGGACCCAGCATTAGAGCAGATTGATGCTCTTGCTGGGAAACCATTCCAGGCATTTCCAGGACAAGACCATCGCGCGCACATGACTGCGCACATGAACTTTATGGCAACTAATTTAGCTAGGAATGCACCGCCGGTTATGGCAGCTTTAGAGAAAAATATATTTGAACACATTTCTTTGATGTCTCAGGAACAAGTAGAAATAGAATTTAAAGATGAGATGCAACAATTACAGCAAATGCAACAGCAGATGAAACAAATGGCACAACAAAATCCACAAATTCAACAACAGATGCAGATTCAAACAAGAATGATGTCCGAAAAGATTGAATCTAGAAAAGCAGTGCTTATTGCAGAGATGATGGAAGAATTTATGAACGAAGAGAAGAAAATTACCTCTCAATTTGACAACGATCCTCTTACAGCTTTGAAATCAAGAGAGTTAGACCTTCAAGCTCAAGACAATGAGCGTAAAAAACGTCAGGATGAGCAAAGAAACGACTTGGATCGTATGAAAACTATGATGAATCAAAGTACAGACCAACAAAAACTGAATCAGAATGAAAAACTATCTAGATTAAGGGCGGATACTTCTATAGAAAAAACAATTCTGTCTGCAGAACTAAAAAACAAGTACCAAAACTAACAAAAAAGAGGTATAACCATGACTATGACAACTAAAAAAACTAAAAAAACATCTGTAGTTTCTAATAAAGGTGGAAAAACAATTGAGATGACAAAACCAAATGAATCTCAAAAAGTTACCGTTAAAGGAACAGGAAAAGCTAGAAAACAGACTGCTACTTGGTATTAGTACATGCTTCCCGCATTAAGTATTATAGCTCCTTTAGCAAAAATGCTGTTTTCTACAGTAGATAAAGCTATACCTGATAAAGACCTAGCAGAAAAATTAAAAGCTCAGCTTAATACTCAACTATTATTATCATCCACAGAAGAGTTAAAAGCAGCAGCTTCAATCGTAGAAGCAGAGGCAAAATCTAACTGGTTTGTAGCTAGTTGGAGACCTTTGCTTATGTACGTATTAATATTTATATTGGTCTGGAATTATGTTCTAGGACCTGTTATAGTATTATTTACAGGAACTATAATAACGTTCGAATTACCAGGAGATGTGTGGACACTTCTCAATGTTGGCCTCGGTGGTTATGTAGTAGGGCGTAGTGGAGAATCCATTGCGAGAACTTTAGCAAATAAGGATAAATAATTATGACTAAATATGGAATTGCAAAAAAAGGTTTTGGAAAAGCACTACGAAAAAATTATGTCGTAGGCGGATCCGTAGTTAAAGCGGTTAAAGGATTAGTTAAAAAATCAGGCTCTAATGTAAAGTTAGAAAAAGAATTTTATGCCAACAAAAAAATAGTAGATGAAGGTAAACTTTCTGCATTAGGTAAAAAGGGAGATAAACTAAGAGCAGAGACAGATGCAGTCCTTAAAAAAAATAAAGGTACAAAATTTTCTGATTTAAAGAAATCAGAAAGAGCAGAAGAAATAGAAGCTATTAATAAATTAAATAAAGCTATAGGACCAACTACTAAAGACGAAATTAAAGGAGATATTTCTACTAGATTTGCTACCTTTAGAGGAAAAAAAGTACCCGGTAAAAATTTTATGGAACGAGCTGAAAACGTCAACAAAATGTTAACAAAGGATAAATAATGACTAAAATAAAAAGAAAACATCTAGTAGAAGGAAGTAAACCCGATGTAAGCAAAGAAGTTAAAAGCGCTATGTCAGGGCTTAAAGAAATAAAACAACCCAATATAGAAAAATTTAAAAAAGAAAATGATACCAAAGCTAGTTATACAATGAAAAAAAGCGATGGGTCTATAGAACATAAGGTAATGGAAAAAATAGGCAAAGAGGCTAGAAGTTCTTTAGCAAAAAAAATATTAAAAGGACAAGATCATGGTAAAGCAGAAATTGAGACGATGAAAGAAATAAAAGAAAAATATGGTTTTAAAAAGGGTGGACTGGTGCAATCAGGTAAACCTAAGCTAGCGAGAAAAGGATGGAAATAATGACTAAAATAAAAAGAAAACATCTAGTAGAAGGAAGTAAACCCGATGTAAGCAAAGAAGTTAAAAGCGCTATGTCAGGGCTTAAAGAAATAAAACAACCCAATATAGAAAAATTTAAAAAAGAAAATGATACCAAAGCTAGTTATACAATGAAAAAAAGCGATGGGTCTATAGAACATAAGGTAATGGAAAAAATAGGCAAAGAGGCTAGAAGTTCTTTAGCAAAAAAAATATTAAAAGGACAAGATTATGGTAAAGCAGAAATTGAGACGATGAAAGAAATAAAAGAAAAATATGGTTTTAAAAAGGGTGGACTGGTGCAATCAGGTAAACCTAAGCTAGCGAGAAAAGGATGGAAATAATGACTAAACTTTTAAACATAGTAAAATCTTTTTTTTGTAAAATATTTTCTATAAAACAATGTAAGTGTAAAAAATAATGATCAAAAAAACTAAAAGTACAGAAAAGAAAAAAACACATAAAATGCCAAATGGTAAAATAATGAAGGGTGCTAAGCATAAAAAATAATGGCTACAGCAGCTTGGACTAGAAAGGAAGGAAAATCACAATCAGGGGGTTTGAATAAAAAAGGAGTTGCTTCTTATAGAGCAGCTAATCCTGGTTCCAAATTAAAAACTGCGGTGACTACCAAGCCTTCTAAATTAAAAAAAGGTTCTAAATCTGCAAATAGACGTAAGTCTTTTTGTGCTAGAATGAGTGGTATGAAGTCAAAACTCACCTCTGCAAAAACGGCAAGAGACCCGGATAGCAGAATTAATAAGTCTCTAAGAAAGTGGAACTGCTAAATGAAGCAACAACCAGACGACATTATCGTCATACAAAAAATACAAAAAGTACTCAATACCAGCTATCAAAACATTGGAGATGTAATGATCTCAGGAGGTGTTGACAATATGGACAAATACAAGTACTTATTAGGACAGGCGCATGCCTACCAATATATAATTCAGGAAATCTCTAACCTGCTAGATAATAAGGAGCACAATAACTATGACGACGGAAACGTTATCAACCTCGGAAAAGGAAGTACCAAAGACTAAGTTTGCTTTGGAAGAAAAGTACGAAAAAGAAAATAAAGCTATAGCAGAAAAAGTAAATAAAGAAGCTGACGCTCAAGATAAGATAAAAGAAAAATCCACTTCAAAATTACCCACCCCTACCGGTTGGAGAATGTTAGTTTTGCCTTTTAAAGCAACTTCTAAAACTAAAGGTGGACTTTATTTATCTGAACAATCTATAGAACGATCACAAGTTGCGTCTACTTGTGGATTAATTTTAGCTATGGGACCTCATTGTTATGACAAGGGAAAATTTCCCGAAGGACCATGGTGTAAAAAAGGAGATTGGGTTATTTTTGCAAGATATGCAGGAAGCCGAATCTTAATAGACGGCGGGGAAGTACGTTTGCTTAATGACGATGAAGTCTTAGCAACGGTGGAAGATCCCGAAGATATCTTTCATTCATTTTAACAACAACATAGGAGAATACTATGCCAGACAAAGAAGAACATATGGTGGATATAGATACTTCGTCACCTGATCAAGAAGTTGAGATCACGTCCGAAGATACATCTACAGAAGAAACAGAAATACCTGTTTCGGAAGACACTAGCGCCTCGACTCTCGATGCGAGCGACGAGAAGCTAGAAGTTAAGACAGAAGAAAAAGAAGAAGTTAAGACAGAAGAAAAGAAAGACGAATTAGAAATTTATTCAAAAGATGTGCAAAGACGAATCGCGAAACTCACTAAAAAATGGAGAGAAGCAGAACGTCAAAAAGACGAAGCTATTAATTATGCAAGAGTTCAAAAGGACACTGCAGATAAATTAGGAAGAAAATATTCTTCGTTAGAAACAAACAGCTTAAAGGATAGAGAAGCTAAATTAGTTGCTGCGATAGAAGGTGCTAAAGCAAGACTTGCACGCGCTAGAGAAGCAGATGATATTAGTTTAGAGGTAGATATCCAAAGAGAGATTTCTCGTTTAGGTTATGAAGAAAGTAGATTATTAGAACAAAAATCAGCTAGGGAAGAATTATCCGAAGGAACTACTATTCCTACGATGGATAATGTTAATATTCCTAGACAGCCTGTATCTAATACTTCTGGACCAGATCCTAAAGCGGAACATTGGGGATCAAAAAATCGTTGGTTTGGGACAGATAAGCCCATGACTTACACGGCTTTTGATCTACATGAGACTTTAACAAATGAGGAAGGTTATGATCCATCTTCGGATGAATATTACTCTGAGCTCGATAAGAGAATAAGAGTTGCATTTCCTACCAAATTTGCTAATACTACAAGTACGGAATCGACCAAGCCGACACAAGTAGTAGCCTCAGCAAGGCGAAGTGTTAAAACCGGTCGCAAAAAAACTGTGACGCTCACATCCTCACAGGTAGCAATTGCTAGAAAATTAGGTGTGCCACTAGAAGAATATGCGAAACAATTAAACATCACGGAAGGAGTATAGGCATATGGAACAAGATAAAAAAACGACAACTTCACGTGCGAGTCAAACTAGAGATAAAACATCTCGACCAAAGGTTTGGTCTCCACCATCAGCTTTAGATGCACCCCCTGCGCCAACAGGATTCAAACATCGTTGGATTAGAGCAGAGTCAATGGGTTTTCAGGATACGAAAAACGTAGCCGGTCGATTACGATCTGGTTATGAATTAGTTCGTTCTGATGAATATCCAGACTTTGATTTTCCAGCAGTTGAAGACGGCAAATACAAGGGAGTGATCGGAGTAGGCGGCCTATTGCTGGCTAGGATACCGGAAGAGCTCGCGCAACAGTACACTGATTATTATGCTAAACAAGGCAAAGATCAGGATGATGCAGTGAATAACGATCTCATGAAGGAACAGCATTCAGCTATGCCGATCAATAGTGATCGACAGAGTCGTGTAACCTTCGGTGGTTCAAAGAAAAGTTAATTTTTTAACAATTCAAGACCAACGAATTAAATAAACTTAACCCGTAATTGGTTCATAAGAACTAATTACAAAGGAGAAAAACAATATGGCAAACAAAGATAGTGCTTTCGGATTGAGAGCAATTGGAAAAGTTGGTCAGAATAGTGATAACCAAGGTTTAAGTGAGTATAGTATTGCAGCAAGTGCAACAGCTATCTACCAAGGAGATCCAGTTAAAGGAATTAACACTGGAACTGTTGGTGTGGCTGCAGCAGGAGATGTATTACTAGGATCACTTAATGGTATCTTCTATACTGATTCATCTACCGATAAACCCACATGGGCAAATCACTTAGCCGCTGCTAATGCAGCTGCTGATATCGTAGGATTCGTTTCTGACGATCCTTACGAAAGATTTGAAATACAATCAAACAATGCAGGTGCATCTGCTCAAACAGATGTATTCAACGATGCGGACATCGTCTACTTAGCGGGTGCTTCACCTAACTTTTTGTCTAAAGTAGAATTAGATGACTCTTCTTTAAGTGCAACTGATGGTCAATTAAAGATCATAGGTGTTTCTAAAGATCCGACAAACAATGAAATTGGCGCAGCTAATGTTAATTGGGTTGTCACAATCAATGAACACTTGTTAAAACAAGTAACGGGAATATAATCATATGGCTATATCACGATCACAACTAGTTAAAGAACTAGAGCCAGGTTTGAACGCCCTGTTCGGCTTGGAGTACAAACAATACGAAAACCAACATGCGGAAATCTACGCAACTGAAACTTCAGACAGAGCGTTTGAAGAAGAAGTTATGTTATCAGGTTTCGCTAATGCGCAAGTTAAACCGGAAGGTTCAGCAGTTACTTTTGACAATGCTCAAGAGACTTATTCTGCTAGATACACTATGGAAACTATTGCTTTGGCATTTTCAATCACAGAAGAAGCGATTGAAGATAACTTGTATGACAGACTAGCGTCTAGATACACTAAAGCGTTGGCTAGAAGTATGGCAAACACTAAACAAGTTAAAGCTGTTAATCCTTTGATTAATGGACTACCAAGTGGTTCATATAATTCAGGAGACGGTGTAACTTTGTTTAACACTGAACATCCAACTATTGCTGGTGTTGTTTCTAACACATTAGCAACTGCAGCGGATCTTAACGAAACTTCATTGGAGCAGTCTTTAATTGATATTGCTGCAATGACAGACGAAAGAGGTCTTAAAATTGCGGCTAAAGGAGTAAAAATGATTATTCCTTCTGAGCTTCAATTTACTGCTGAAAGACTTATGAAGTCTGCAAACAGAGTTGGAACAGCTGACAATGATATTAACGCAATCCGATCTATGGGAATGGTTCCTAAAGGTTATGTAGTGAATAACTACCTAACAGATCCAAATGCGTTTTACATCACTACAGATGTGCCAAACGGAATGAAATACTTTGTGAGATCACCAATCAATACTAAAATGGAAGGTGATTTCCAAACTGGTAACGTTCAATATAGAGCGAGAGAGAGATACACTTTTGGAGTTTCTGACTTCAGAGGTATTTTTGCTTCACCAGGTGCTTAATAAGTAGTTCTTATTAAACATTTTTTATTTGAGATGGCCCCTTTACGGGGCCATTTCTTTTTGATAGAAAGGACGAACCATGATGAAGAAATTTCGAGTACAGATAAAAGCCTACCAACACAAAGCAGATTTTGATATTGAAGCCTTAGATACGGCAGTCGGTATTGAACATGCTATCCTTGACAAAATAGGAAAAAAAGATATATCTTTCGTTGAAGACAGACATTTACAAAAAAATGTTCGTTATATAACCTACGAGGAGATTGTTAATGGAATACAATCACATCAAGGATCTTTACCACAAGAAAAGATCGCTTGAATTAAAGTGGGAGCAGGATCATGTTAAAGAAGGTATTTATACCTTAAACATGGTTAGGATTGACGAAGAAATTCGCAATACTATCAGCCATATTAAACAGGCTGAAGCAAAAGAGATGTTACACCAAGTTAAGGTAGATTCTCTTGCTCCTGAGTTTTCTATAGCTGGTTAAGTAAACCACGCTATTTATCGCTGTAATACATATTTTCCCTATAAGGACTTCTTGCTCTTTTCTATAAATTAGTCTATAAAATACCTACTATACATAAACAATATTGGGAACCGACGCGTATAGTCGACAGCCTAGAGACGGCTTCCCATTAACTAGGAGAATATAATCATGGCAACAACTCTATTTAGAGGACCCGTACTTCAGGGTAAAATTAATGAAGCAGGCTTGACTGGATTTAATATTGAATCAAAGTCAGCATCTTACACTGTAGTAAATGGTGATTCAGGAAAAACACTTACATCAAAAACTGATGGTGTTGTTTTTACTTTACCTGCAATCTCGATTGGCAGAGTAGTTACATTTGTAAATACTGCAACAGATGGTACTAACACTTTTACAATTAGTCCTGCCGCAGCAGATGGTATTTTGTATGCTGGATCTTTAACAGACGATAAAGATCTTATTAATACACAAGCTACATCAAAAGTTGGTGACTTTGTTACTCTTGCATCTGAAAACTCAACTGCATTTTGGACAGTAGTAGACGCTCAAGGTGTTTGGGCAAAAGAAGCATAATAAATAATTAAGGGAGCCCTTCGGGGCTCTTTGAACAAGGAGAATAAAATGGGTTTTAAAGGCGATATACAAGCAACTAGATCAGCTGCCGCAGCAGGTGCAACAGCAATCATAGATCCACCTATTAGGTTGAAAGCAATTTCGGTTGCATCAGACGGGGTAGGGGCAGGTGTTTTAGAATTAACTACTACATCTAATTCAGGTACTACATTACTATATGTAGATGTTCCTAATGGAGATGTGCTTACTTTAAATTTTCCTGAAGATGGAATTGTTTTTCCAAAAGGGATTTATTGTAAAACTAAAACTAATGTAACTGCTTACACATTATTTACTGATAAGTATTCAGGTTCAGGTTTAACAGCAGGGTAGGAGTCTAAATGGCTAACACTACTTCCGGAACATTTACGTTTGAAAAAACTTTTTCTATTGCAGATATTATAGAAGAAGCGTACGAACGAATAGGTATTCAAGGGGTATCTGGTTATCAACTAAAAGGTGCTCGACGCTCGCTTAATATTCTATTTCAAGAATGGGGAAACAGAGGTCTTCATTATTGGGAAGTAGGAAATAATTCTATTACTCTTATTCAAGGTCAAGCTGTTTATAATTTATATCGTTCTTCTGCGGATGGGACTTCAGATGGAGTCTTCAATAGTTTATCCGCAGCTATAGATGCTTCTGTAACTACCATACCTTTAAATTCTTTAGTAGGGTTTCCCACTACCGGTACTGTTTTAATTGGAACGGAACAAATCACTTATACAGGTCAGAACTCAGGAAGTACAAGTTTAACCGGAGCCACTCGCGGCGCGAATAGCACTGTAGCAGCGAGCCACGCGGACGATGCTACTGTGTATGATTACAACACGATTGTATATGGAACAGGTGATATTTTAGAGACTAATTATGTTAATGCTACTAACGTAGGATTTCCTTTAGATAAAATTAATAGATCTGCTTATCAAGGATATTCAAATAAACAAGATCAAGGACAACCTACTAATTTCTTTGTAGAGCGATTTATTGATAAAGTCACTATTACCTTGTATCTAACACCGGGAGCAACTTATGCCGGTAACACTATTAATTATTACTACGAAAAAAGAATTCAAGATTCAGGAGCTTATACTAATGCAACCGATGTGCCTTATCGTTTTGTCCCTTGTATGTTAGCTGGTCTAGCTTATTATTTAGCGGTTAAATTTGCACCGCAAAGAATTGAAATGTTAAAATTATTATATGAAGATGAATTAAAAAGAGCATTAGAAGAAGATGGTTCTCCCTCTAGCTCTTTTATTTCTCCTCAAACTTACTACCCAACTAATTAATATGGCTAATCGTTCTAGTGGAAAATTTTCTCAAGCTATCTCTGATCGTTCCGGTCAAGCGTTTCCTTATAGAGAAATGGTTAGAGAATGGAATGGGGCATGGGTACATACTTCTGAGTATGAACCAAAACAACCTCAATTAAATCCAAAACCTCATCGTGCGGATCCTCAAGCTTTAGGACATGCGAGACCCAATAGAGTAGAGCCCCCTGTTTTAGTTTTACTACCTTCTAATCCTTTTCAAACTATTATTTATAGCGGGACTACTTATATCAATGTATCTTCTCCTAATAATGATAGAAGCACTGGAAACATAGTTCGTTTTTATGGAGCAACTAGTCCAACTGGATATTTAACCATTCCTACTTTTGATGGGGTAAGTGATATTAGTAATTCTAATGGTTTTACTATTTCTTTAGGACAGATCAATTCTAGTGGTGTAGTAACAGGAGGAACTACTACCGATGCTTTAACTAACCCTATTAATTATTTTTATTTTCAAAGTGCAGATAATGCCACTACCGGTGGGATATATGGAGGAGGAAACGCTTGCTCTGCGGGGCCAGTAACGTTACAAGGATAGTATGGCATATAATTTAGCAGATTTACAAACCGATATTCGAAACTACACCGAAGTAGATAATAACTCAAGTGTAACTCCTACGGTATTAACCAACAATGTTTTAAAATCCATTATTATTAATGCGGAGAACAAAATTTATAGAGAAGTAGATGCAGATGTAGATCGTTTTTATGCTACTTCTTCCCTAGTAATAGGAAATAGATATGTAACTATTCCCTCTGATTTAAGGGTTATAAGGTATGCTCAGTTAACTGATTCTTCTGGAAATCAGACTTTTTTAGAAAAAAGAGACACTTCTTTTATGGCTGAATATTATAATACTCCTGCCACAGCTTCTGGAATACCTAAATACTATGGAAATTGGGATGAAACATATTGGGTAGTAGCACCCACTCCTGATTCAGCTTACGATATTACACTAGCCTATATAAAACAACCTACTAGTATTACCAACGAAACCGCTCCTGTAATTGACTCACCTAGTGTTTTAGGTACCTATGTCTCTAATAAATATCAGGATTTACTTTTGTATTCATGTCTGGTAAACACATATGCGTACTTGAAAGGTCCAGCAGATATGTTACAATACTATGCTCAGGCCTACGACAGAGCAATGGCATCGTATGGGATCGAACAACAAGGTCGCAGACGCAGAGACGAATATCAAGATGGTGTTATTCGAACTCCTTTAAAATCAGATTCACCATCAACATATTAATAATTAAGGAGAAAATAAAAAATGGCAAATATAGTACCCTTCGCTTTTGGTGGAGAACTTTTAACTGGAAACCATAATTTCGCTAGTGGTGGAAATAGTTTTAAAATAGCATTGTATACAGCAATAGGAAGTTACACTACTTCAAGCACAGTTTATTTAACCGCTTCTGAGGTTTCTTCATCTGGAACAAATTATAGCGCAGGCGGAGAAGCTTTAACCTCTCAAGCTGTTGTATCATCTACTGCTGTAGCTACTGTAGATTTTGCAAACGTAGTTTGGAGTACTGCTACTTTTTCAGCGGCCTATGCAGCAATTTATAATACAAATACTTCACCCGCAAATAAATTGGTAGTAATTTTAGATTTTAGTGGAACTAAAGCAGCAACAAACGGAGATTTTACAATAGCATTTCCTAGTCCTACTTCTGGATCACCTGTTGGAGTAGGTGCTATCTTAAGTTTAAATTCTAACTAATAATTAGGAGATTAAAAATTAAATGGCGTTAGTAATAAACGACCGAGTTAAAGAAACCAGTACCTCCACAGGTACAGGTACTTTTACGTTGGCCGGAGCACAAACTGGTTTTGATACTTTTGCTTTA
>Ga0209284_10004647_pt1 | contig 15161 bp, 13 predicted proteins | sample FRY03_FD_187211 | JGI IMG/M metagenome (GOLD analysis project Ga0209284, IMG submission 187211) | Freshwater microbial communities from Lake Fryxell liftoff mats and glacier meltwater in Antarctica - FRY-03 (SPAdes) (version 2) | ecosystem: Environmental > Aquatic > Freshwater > Ice > Glacier... | reverse complement strand
TGAAATCGCCAAAACCTTCGGCCCGCCCGTCAGCCCCGTTGGTTTCCGAAAAACTCTCGATCTCTGAGCGCGTGCAGCGCGCGAATCGCAGAGGTCGCCTGGCGCTTGACCCGTGCTTCCAGCCATTTACCCAGCAGCACCAGCGTGATGACGATGGCCGAGACTTCAAAATATAGATGCACCATGGTGTCAGGCTCGGCGGTAAGCCAGAGCCACATCGACAAGGCCCAAGCCGCCGTTGTGCCGAGTGCCACCAGCAGGTCCATATTGCCGGTCAGCGCCTTCAGGGCATCCCAGCCCGCCTTGTAAAAGCGCGCACCCAAAACAAACTGCACCGGCGTGGCCAGCAAAAACTGCCACAGCGCAGGCAGCATCCAGTGCTTGCCAAGCAGATCGCCAACCATGGGCAGCACCAGCGGCACTGACAACGTCAGGCCAATGCCCACGGGCATGAACCCGGCCCATAGCGACGTATCTGGCGCATCAATTGCAGCATCTGCGGCACGCGGCTCATAACCCGCATCACGCACCGCACGGCGCAGCAGCGCCTCCATCTGTTCGCCGGGCGCATACACAATTCGCGCCGACTCAGTGGCCAGGTTGACGCTAGCCGTCTCCACGCCGGGCACTTTTTTCAGCACCTTTTCAACCCTTGACACACAGGACGAACAGGTCATGCCGCCTATGCCAATATCCAGAAAAGCGACGGTCAAAAGGGGTGTAGAAAGGGTATTCAAGTTCATGAGCTTAATCCTTTCCATTCAAGCTATGCTTTGCCCCAACCGATTCACCTATTCCATTTTCAGATCGATAGGAGATTAGGCGCGAAGCCGCAGACAGTGCTGTAGCACGGCAAGGCGAAGCAACAACATATCGTATTGATCTGGAAATGGAATTACAGGAGCGCCTTGGATGAACCAGACCTTTACCGTCACCGGCATGACTTGCGGCCATTGCGAAAAAGCCGTGACCCGCGCCATCAGGCAACTCGACCCGCAAGCCGAAGTGAAGATAGACCGCGCCGCCAATCAAGTGCAAGTGGAGTCAACTCAAGCGCGCGATCTTTTGAGCCATGCCATTGTTGAAGAAGGCTACGCTGTCTCGGCATGAGCACCATCAGCCCATGTGCAAGCCACCGTTGAGCGAGAAGTCTGCTCCCGTTGCGTAGCCGCCTTCGCTGGAGGCAATCCATGAAATGATGGAGGCAATCTCTTCGGGATGACCGAGTCGTTTGGCGGGCACACCAGCGACGATTTTCTCCAGCACGTCAGACCGGATGGCCTTGACCATATCAGTGCCGATGTAGCCGGGGCTGACGGTATTGACGGTCACGCCCTTGGCGGCAACTTCCTGCGCCAGCGCCATGGTAAAGCCGTGCAGGCCCGCCTTGGCGGTGGAATAGTTGACCTGTCCAAACTGACCCTTTTGCCCGTTCACCGACGAGATGTTGATGATGCGGCCAAAGCCCGCCTCGACCATGCCTTCAATGACCTGCTTGGTCACGTTGAACATGCTGTTGAGGTTGGTTGAAATAACGGCATCCCAGTCGGCCTTGCTCATCTTGCGGAACTGGCCGTCGCGCGTGATGCCAGCGTTGTTCACCAGCACACTGACCGGGCCATGCTCTGCCTTGACCTTGTTGAAAGCCTCAACCGTAGAGTCCCAGTCGCCTACATTGCCGACCGAGGCGTAGAAGGTGTAGCCAAGGGCTTTTTGCTCGTCAAGCCACTTGGTGAAGTCACGTGTCGGGCCGCAGCCCGCCACCACGGTAAAGCCATCCTTGGCTAGCCGCTGGCAAATGGCGGTTCCGATACCGCCCATTCCTCCGGTCACATACGCTACTTTTTTTGACATTTGTTCTCCTTGGGTGGGGTTTTTACCCGAAATTCAGCGTTCGATAGTCAGGGCAACCCCCATACCGCCGCCAATACACAGGCTGGCAATGCCTTTTTTTGCATCGCGGCGCGCCATCTCGTGCAGCAGCGTAACCAGGATGCGGCAACCAGACGCACCAATCGGGTGACCAATCGCAATTGCACCACCATTGACGTTGACTTTGCTGGTGTCCCAGCCCATTTCATGGTTCACCGCGCAAGCTTGTGCGGCAAAAGCTTCATTGATTTCCAGCAGGTCCAGGTCCTGCGCCTTCCAGCCTGCGCGTGCCAAGGCTTTGGTCGATGCCGGTACCGGGCCCATGCCCATATAGGCCGGGTCAAGGCCAGTGGTGGCGTAGCTGGCAATGCGGCCCAAAGGCTTCAAACCCAGCGCGGCAGCTTTTTTAGCCGTCATCACCATCACGGCAGCCGCGCCGTCGTTCAGGCCCGATGCATTGCCCGCCGTAACACCACCGGCTTTGTCAAACGCCGGGCGCAAACCGGCCAGCACATCAGTACTGGTCTTGCGGTTGATGAACTCGTCAGCTGCAAACACAATCGCATCGCCTTTTTTCTGGGCAATGGAAAACGGCACGATTTCGTCCTTGAACTTGCCTGCATCCTGCGCGGCAGCGGCCTTGGTCTGGCTGGCAAGTGCCAGTACGTCCTGTGCTTCGCGGCTGATTGAATATTTTTTGGCTACGTTTTCAGCCGTGATACCCATGTGGTACTGGTTGTAGACATCCCACAGGCCGTCAACAATCATGCTGTCGACCATCTTCCAGTCGCCCATGCGCTGGCCGTCACGCGAGCCGTTCAATACGTGGGGCGACATGCTCATGCTTTCTTGCCCGCCTGCAATCACGATCTCGCTGTCGCCGGTGGCAACCGACTGCGCCGCCAGCATCACGGCTTTCAGGCCGGAGCCGCACACCGCGTTGATGGTCAGGCCCGGAATACCTTGCGGAAAACCAGCCTTCAGCACGCTTTGGCGCGCCGGGTTTTGGCCTACGCCAGCCGTCAGCACTTGGCCCATGATGACTTCGCCAATTTGGTCGCTTGATAAGCCTGAACGCTCCAGTACGGCCTTGATAACCGCAGCGCCCAGCTCGGTTGCCGGCGTTTTGGCCAAAGAGCCAGCAAACTTGCCGACTGCCGTACGACCAGCTGAAACGATAACGATGTCTTCCATGATGCTTTTCCTTCTTTAAATATTTTACGGTGAACGAGGGTTTTTGACCTTGACGTAGCGTCCTGGTGCAGCCTCTATTGGCTTGTGGGTGCGGCTGCCATAGGCCTTAGGTGCGGCGATCTGTTTGCCTGCATGACCCTTGAGCCAGTTAGACCAATCCGTCCACCAACTGCCGGGGTGCTCAGCGGCTGTTTTGAGCCAGTCGGCCTGCGCAGCGGGGAATTTGTTGACGGGCAGTTTGTCGTTTGTCCAGTAACTACGCTTTTTCTTCGCGGGTGGGTTGATAACACCCGCGATGTGGCCAGACGCACCCATGACGAAACGCTTTTTACCCGGCAAGTGCTGTGTCGATGCATACGCACCGCCAATTGGCACGATGTGGTCTTCACGCGAGCCATAGATGTAAGCGGGGATATCGATTTTGTTCAGATCAATTTTTTGTCCGCACACAACCAGTTTGCCCGGGTTGACGAGCTTGTTTTCCAAATACGTGTTGCGCAGATACCAGACGTAAAACGGGCCGGGCAAGTTGGTTGAATCACTGTTCCAGTACAGCAGGTCAAAAGGCGGCGGGGTTTCGCCTTTCAGGTAATTGCCAACCACGTAGTTCCACAGCAGATCGTTCGGGCGCAAAAAGCTGAAGGTCGATGCCAAGTCTTGCCCTTTTAGCAAACCGCCCTGCCCCATTTCCTGCTCGCGGTATTTGACCGAGGTTTCGTCGATAAAGATGTCGAGAATGCCGGTGTCGGTGAAGTCCAGCAGTGAGGTCAGCAGCGTCACGCTGGCAGCAGGCTTTTCGCCCTTGGCCGCCAGCACCGCCAGCGCGGTGGCCAGTATGGTGCCGCCTACGCAAAAGCCCAGTGTGTTGATGGTTTTAGCAGCGCTGATGGCTTGTACAACACCAATCGCCTTGATGGCGGCATGCTCGATATAGTCATCCCACGTCTTCGTAGCCATTGACGCATCGGGGTTGCGCCAGCTCACCACAAATGTGCGGTGCCCTTGGCTCACAGCGTAGCGAATGAGCGAGTTTTCGGGCTGCAAATCGAGAATATAAAACTTGTTGATGCAGGGCGGCACCAGTAAAAAGGGCCTTTCATGCACCTTGGCCGTCAAGGGCTTGTATTCAAGTAACTGGAAAAATTCGTTTTCAAACACCACAGCACCCTCAGTGGTGGCGACGTTTTTACCGACTTCAAACAGGCTCTCGTCGGTCATCGACACATGCCCCTGCTTCATGTCGTGCAGCATGTTTTCAATGCCTTTACCTATGCTTTGGCCCTGCGTGGCAATCGCTTTATGGATGGCCTCGGCGTTCATCGCCATGAAGTTACTGGGCGCTGAAGCGGCAACCGCCTGCTCAACCGCAAAACGCACTCTGGCTTTGGTTTTTGCATCACCTTCGACGGCCTCGGCCAGGCTCATCAGGGTGCGGGCGTTGAGCAGGTAGTTGGCAGCAGAAAATTTGGCAACCGGGCTATCAGCCCAGGCTTGATTTGCAAACCGCCTGTCAGACGCAGCTGAAAGTGCCTCAGGTATGGCAGAGCCAGCCTGCATGCCCTGGTTCCAGAGCGCCGCCGCATCTGCCAGGTAGCGCTGCTGAATTTGCTGTAGCTGGGCAGCATCAAAGTTGATGGCTGGCAGGCCGCCGGGTGGGAGGCCCGTACCAGCAGAAGGACTGCCGCCGCCAAAACCACCCATGGCCTGCTGCAAACCTGCAGTAAAAGTTTTTTGCATCTGTTGGGCGGCATCGGCCCAGTTTGCGTCAGAATTCATGCTTATCTCCCGAATCGTCCCGAGTCGTTTTTGCTGGCGATTGATTTTTCGTGTTTTTACGTTACCGCAACACCAAAGCTTGATTCTAAAGCGCCTACCCACCCAGATTGTCATGTACCTAGTTGTTATCGCCTGGATTTATGTCGTGCTGATGATGAGCGTGGCAGAAGCCACCAACAGCAACGGCACGCTGCTCGGTGCCATCATCACTTTTGTGCTCTATGGTGTCGGCCCCGTCGCACTGGTGGTCTACTTGATGGGCACGCCTGCACGCCACAAGGCCATCAAGAAGCGCGAGGCTGACGCCCTTGCCAGACAAACATCTGTTGACGTTGATACGGGCAGCCAGTAGAGTTTTTGGGGTCAGAGCCCAAATTCGCCGAGCCTACGGCTCGCCCGGAGGGTGCGGTGCGATGCACCGCAGCGAAATTGGTGTCTGACCCCAATAACTCGTCATAGCCGCCAGATGCAGGCGACCATCCGGCCTGTCGTTCCAAAACCATTGCCGTTCAAACCCGCATCACGACGATGCGAAAAAAATCTTGCTGGGTTGCTGACCGTACACCACGGCGCGCTGCCGTCGTTGCCGTAGACCTGCTTGATACCCAGCGCCTGCAATCTGTGCCGCGCCAGCCCAGGCAGGTCAGCCATGTATTTGTCGCTGCTACTGCGTATGAAAAAACGGCTCGCGTCAGGTTGACTGGCCTCAAACACAGCCTTCACCTCGGCACCTACTTCAAACGCCGATGGGCCTATGCATGGCCCCAGCCACGCTATGATTTCAGGAGCACCTTCAAAGGCAGTAAAAACAGCCTCCAAAACACCTTTGGAAGGCAAATCAGCCGGAGCAGCTGACCCAGCCAAGCCTCGCCAGCCTGCGTGGGCAGCAGCGACGAACGTTCCCTCTCGGTCAGTGAGCAGCACCGGCAAGCAGTCAGCCACCATGATGCTGCAAGCCAAGCGCTGCTGGGTGGTGATGCAGGCATCTGCCGTGAGTCCGTCTGGCGTTACTTCATCGAGTGTCAACATCGCTGCGCCATGCACTTGCTTCAAAAACACGGCTCGGGTTTGCGTGGCCGCTTGCAGCGCGGTGCGGTTGGCCGCAACGCTGGCGGGCGCATCGCCGACATGGTCGCCCAAATTCATACTGGCCCACGGCACGCTCGACACACCGCCACTGCGCGTGGTGAAGACGGCCCGCACGTTAGAGGGTGCGGGCCAGTCGGGGACTATCCAGTCAGGTTTCAAAGTCAGGGCAAGCCGAGGGCTGCGCTTGTTGAAATGCTGGCAAGGCCATGCAGGCATCAAACGCGGCCATGGTGCGCGGCAGACCTTCAAACGGCACGTTAAAACGCTGTGCATTGAATATTTGTGGCACCAAGCAGCAGTCCGCCATCGTCGGCGTATCGCCATAGCAAAACTTGGCGCGGGGAAGTTGCACTAGTTGCCTCTCAAACGCCTCCAAGCCTTCGCGGCACCAATGCACATACCAGGTGTTTTTGGCCTCTTCGTCAACCTTCAACACCCGGGTTAAGTATTTCAAAATGCGCAGGTTGTTAAGGGGGTGAATCTCGCAAGCAATCGACTGCGCCAAGGCCCGTACCCTGGCGCGACCCAGCGCGTCTTTTGGTAGCAGTGCAGGCTCAAGGTATTTGTCGTCGAGGTATTCGATGACGGCCATGGACTGCGATAACTTGACGCCATCAATCTCCAGCAGCGGCACCAGGGCATCAGCAGACAGTGCGACGTAGGCCGGCAGCTTATGCTCACCCCTGGCAAGATGCACCGGAATGTACTCGTAGTTCAGGCCTTTAAGCGCCAGTGCAATACGCACCCGAAACGAGGCGGACGAGCGAAAGTAGTTGTGTAATTTCATGGTCGATTTGTGGGTGATGGGGTCTTTGGAGCATAAACCGAAACCACTGGAAAAATTAACCGCCTCGGGGGCAGCGAGTTACGCGAAGCGAACGAGCATGGGGGCACAATACAGCCGTGAGCATTCCCCAATCATTTATCCAGGAACTGTTAGCCCGCGCCGATGTGGTTGATATCGTTGGCCGTTATGTGCAGCTCAAAAAAGGTGGTGCCAATTTCATGGGTCTGTGCCCTTTTCATGGCGAAAAGTCACCGTCTTTCAGCGTCAGCCCGGCCAAGCAGTTCTACCATTGCTTTGGCTGCGGCAAAAATGGCAACGCCATCAGCTTTTTGATGGACCACGCGGGCATGACGTTTATCGAAGCCGTGAAAGACCTGGCCCAGCAATACGGCTTGCAAGTGCCCGAAGACGATGTATCGCCGCAAGACCGGGCCAAGGCCGCGCAAATGCGCGAGCAACAGGCCACGCTGACCAGCGTGCTTGAAAAGGCGGGTGTGGCTTACATCAAGCATCTGCGCAGCTCTGACAAAGCGATTGCCTATTTCAAGGGCCGTGGCCTGTCAGGCGAGATCGCCAAAACCTTTGGCTTGGGTTATGCGCCTGAAGGCTGGCGCAGCTTGGCCAGCGTTTTCCCAGACTACAACGACCCGCTACTGGTTGAAAGCGGCCTGGTGATTGGCGGCGAGCCGGGGCAGGAAAACGCTGTAGGCGAAGCCAAGCGTTACGACCGATTCCGTGACCGCGTGATGTTCCCGATCCGCAACGTCAAGGGTGAATGCATTGGCTTTGGCGGTCGCGTGCTGAGCGACCGTGACGGAACGTCACCTAGCGGTGCCGGACCAAAGTACCTCAACTCGCCCGAGACCCCCGTCTTCAGCAAGGGGCGTGAGTTGTACGGCCTGTTTGAGGCGCGCACCGCCCTGCGCGAGCACGGCTACGCCCTAGTGACTGAGGGCTACATGGACGTGGTGGCGCTGGCGCAACTGGGCTTTGCCAACGCCGTGGCCACGCTGGGCACAGCCTGCACCAACGACCATGTGCAAAAGCTGTTTCGCTTTACCGATTCGGTCGTCTTCAGCTTTGACGGTGACAGCGCTGGCCGCCGGGCAGCGCGCAAGGCGCTTGATGCCGCTCTTCCCTTTGCCACCGATGTGCGCAGCGTCAAGTTTTTGTTTCTGCCTGCCGAGCACGACCCCGACAGCTTCATTCGCGAAAACGGCACTGAAGGTTTTGCGGCGGCTGTCAGCAAGGCCGTACCCTTGAGCAAATTCATGCTGGAGGCCGCTGCTGAAGCTTGTGATCTGGACACCGCAGAAGGCCGCGCCCACATGGCCAGCAATGCACGACCGCTGTGGACGCTCTTGCCTGACGGTGCACTTAAAAAGCAGTTGCTGGCCGAGATTGCCGACAAGGTTCTGATTGATGTGCGCGACCTGCTGGAAGTGTGGCAACCGGCCAGCACAGGCTACAAAGGTAGCAACCAGTCAAGCTACAAAAACAATAGCACGTCACGTTCTAAAACAGGCGGCTTTGGCCAGAATACCCTGTCAAATTCGGGCCAAAACGAGTCAAATGATGCCTTTCGCGGCTACCCGGAAGCCCTTTCAGATACTGCCGATTATTCAAACTCTGAGCCCTACTTTCCGGCATCCGGGGCCCCGGCCCCCAGCTACTCGTATGCAGCCGCAGCCAGCACCCGCACGCCGCGCCCCCCCGCAAAACGGATTACGGGCCGCCTGCTGCCAGCCAGCCGAGAAGACCGCGTACTGCGCCTGCTGCTAACCGAGCCGCAAAGCTGGGATCGCCTGAACGGCGAAGAGCACGTTCTACTCTCCAGCTTGCCGGTACCGCACGGGCCGCTTTTTACCTGGTTTGAAAGCCAGTTGCACGAGCACGGCCCACAGCCCTGGGCGGCGCTGCGCGAAGGCCTGCGCGGCCACACGAACGAGACGCACGCGATGGCGCAAATCTCGCAAATTCCCGAAGGCATAGAGGGCGACTGGGCCGAGGTACGCAGCATCATCGACCAGCTGTTAAAGCTTGCGCGCCAGCAAGAAATGAAAGAGCTCGCCGCCCGCGCCGGCTCAGACCCCGAGGCCATGCAGCGCTACAAAGAGCTGGCGGCGAGTTTGAAAAACTAATGCACAAAAAACAGGCATCAGGGTATAATCCACCTTTCGATACGGCAAGCGCGACAGCAACACCTCCGGTACCGGCCTCCTGAGACCTCAGGAAACTCACAATGAGTCGGCCAACTTCCCCCAGGGGATTTCCGCAAGGACTGCACACCAAATGTTCGCCCAAACAACTTGTCGGCTTTGTTTTTTGCCTAGCCAAATTAACTGGTTTGGGCATTTTTCGCGTCCTGTGCTTTGACCCCTTCGTTCTCAAGCCCTGTAGCTCAGGCCTTGGGCGACGTGAAAGCCTGTGTTTGTGTGTATGAATTTTTTGACACCCTGAGGAGTTCGTCATGCCTTTGCAAAAGTCCAAGAAGCCACCCGTAAAAGCGGTAAAAACCAAAGCTGCGCCAGCTGCAAAATCGCCAGCCAAGGCTTCAGCCAAGCCAAACAGCAAGATTGCAACGGTTGAAAAAATCAAGAAACCCGCCATATCCACCAAGTCACCCGCCGCTAAAAAATCTCAAGCGCCGGCCAAACCCGTGGCCAGTAAAGTTCTCCTGAAATCTGAAAAGCCCCCGAAGAAAGTCCCTCCAGTGCCCTCCAAGTCCAGTCCTGAATCCAAGGCCGTTGCCGTCAAGCCAGTTGCAGTCACAGTCGCCGAAGCCCCGATCAAAAAGAAACCCGGCCGCCCACCCAAAAGTCCTGCCGCCGATCTAGAAGGCGCAGCCTCTGCTGGTGGTGCCAAGCGTGGCCGCAAACCAAAACTCGCCCTCAAGAGTGATGGCGACAAAGACCTGTCAGACGTGGTTGCCAAGTTTGAAGAACCCATCGCCGAGACGACCGAAAAAGTCAAACCCCTGCGCATGAAGATCAGCAAGGCGAAAGAGCGCGCCTTGATGAAAGAATTCGGCCTGGACGAAGCCGTGCTCTCGGAAGAAGACATGGCCAAGCGCCGTGCGCGACTGAAGGCACTGATCAAGCTGGGCAAGACACGCGGCTACCTGACGCACGGCGAAATCTCCGATCACCTTCCCGACAAGCTGATCGATGCCGAAACCATGGAGGCGGTCATCCTCACGCTGAACGACCTCGGCGTGGCTGTTTACGAGCAGACGCCTGACGCCGAGTCCCTGCTGATTACCGCCAATGCACCAGCCGGCTCTACCGAAGAAGAAGCCGAAGAAGCTGCCGAAGCCGCACTGTCTACCGTTGACAGCGAATTCGGCCGCACCACCGATCCCGTGCGCATGTACATGCGCGAAATGGGTACGGTCGAGCTGCTGACGCGTGAAGGCGAAATTGAAATCGCCAAGCGCATCGAGGGCGGCCTGATGAAGATGATGGCAGCCATCTCGGAAAGCCCGGCCACGATTGCAGAGATTTTGCGTCTGGGTGAAGAAATCCGAGAAGGCAAGATCGTCATCTCTACAGTGGTTGACGGCTTTTCAAACCCCAATGAAGCCGACGATTACGTGGCCGAAGAAGATTTTGACGAGTTCGACGAAGAAGACGATGACGACGGCAAGGGCGGCAGCAAGGCGCTAACCAAAAAGCTCGAAGAGCTGAAAAAAGAAGCCTTGAGTCGCATCGACAAAATCGCGTCCCTGTTCGAAAAAGTCCATAAGACTTATGACAGGGAAGGTTACGGGTCGCCGCTGTACACAAAGAACCAGAAAGCCCTCAGTGACGAGCTGATGACCGTGCGCTTTACCGCCAAGACAATTGAAAAGCTGTGCGACCTGCTGCGCGGCCAGGTGCTGGACGTTCGCAAGAAGGAGCGTGAACTGCGTCGCATCATCGTCGAGAAATGCGGCATGCCGCAAGAGATTTTCATCAAAGACTTTCCACCCAATTTGCTCAACCTCAAATGGGTTGAAAAGCAGGTTGCATCGGCTAAACCATGGTCGGTCATCATGGCGCGCAACATTCCACCGATTCAGGAACTGCAAACCAAACTCGGCGAGTTGCAGGCCCGTGTGGTGGTGCCGCTAGGCCAATTGAAAGACATCAACAAGCGCATGAACGAAGGCGAGACCAACTCGCGTGATGCCAAGAAGGAAATGATCGAGGCCAACTTGCGGCTAGTGATTTCGATTGCGAAAAAGTATACCAACCGTGGCCTGCAGTTCCTCGATCTGATCCAGGAAGGCAACATCGGTTTGATGAAAGCCGTGGACAAGTTTGAATACCGTCGCGGCTACAAGTTCTCGACCTATGCAACCTGGTGGATTCGCCAGGCGATCACCCGTTCCATCGCTGACCAGGCGCGTACCATCCGCATCCCGGTACACATGATCGAAACCATCAACAAGATGAACCGTCTGAGCCGCCAGCATTTGCAAGAGTTTGGCTTTGAGCCGGATGCCAGCGTGCTTGCCGAGAAGATGGAGATTCCTGAAGACAAGATCCGTAAGATCATGAAGATCGCGAAAGAGCCGATCTCGATGGAAACGCCGATTGGTGACGATGATGATTCGCACCTTGGCGACTTCATTGAAGACAGCGCCAACACCGCACCGCTGGAAGCCGCAATGCAGGCCGGCCTGCGTGATGTGGTCAAAGACATCCTCGACAGCTTGACCCCACGCGAAGCCAAGGTGCTGCGTATGCGCTTTGGTATCGAGATGTCAACCGACCACACACTGGAAGAAGTCGGCAAGCAGTTCGACGTGACGCGCGAACGCATTCGCCAGATAGAAGCCAAGGCCCTGCGCAAGCTCAAACACCCTTCGCGGTCGGATAAATTGCGCAGCTTTATTGATACGCTGTAAACAGCTATCCATCACTAAAAAGACCAGCTACTGGAAACATAGCAATCAAAAAATGCAATGCGTCTAACGACGACGTACTTGTCCTTTGGCTAACCTTCGGCTCTACATGCTTGATATCGGGGTTTTCAAAAATCTGGCCCTTCATAGCCGCGACCAGGGCCGTACCATCGCCCCGCCATTTGGTGGTCTTGATAGCTTCGTAAATCACGCACATGCCGTCGTAAGCCGAGCCCGCGTGGACGACACCAACCTGGCCTATCTGTGTGATGAAAAAATGCGTGAAGCCGCTCGCCAGCGCGGCGATGACCCGAACGAGTTGCCACACCGCTACGCCGCCTTCATCAACAAGGTGGTGGCGCAAAAGCCCGCTGGCATGTTGCTGGCCATGCACCTGTGCCGGGGCAACTTCAAGAGCACGCACGCCGCATCGGGCAACTACGAACCGGTCGCAGAAGCATTGCTCAAGGAAATGAACCTTGATGCCTACTTCATGGAATACGACGACTCCCGCAGCGGCGACTTCAAGCCACTGCGCTATCTGCCCAAGGGCAAGACGGTTGTGCTCGGCCTCATCACCACCAAGTTCGGTGCCATGGAAGACAAAGACGACATCAAGCGCCGCATCGAAGAAGCCGCCAAATACGCACCGCTCGACCAGCTGGCGCTGTCACCCCAGTGCGGCTTCAGCAGCACAGTGCATGGCAACGACATCGCCGTTGAAGCGCAGCGCGTCAAGCTGCGCTTGGTGATCGAGACGGCGCAAGAAGTTTGGGGCAGTACCTGAGCGTAGCTTGGGTTGGTTTTGGGTTGGTCATGTAGTGACCGCTTTCTTTGAAGCCCAAACCCAGAGCCACAGACCCGCCACGATCATGGGTACACAGAGCCACTGGCCCATGCTCATGCCCAGTGCGAGGATGCCCAGAAAATCATCAGGCTCGCGGAAAAACTCGGCGATGAAGCGGAACACGCCGTAACCAAACAAAAACGCACCCGAGACTTGCCCCATTTTTCGTGGCTTGCGTGCATACAGCCACAGCAGCACAAATAGCAGCAGTCCTTCCAGCAAAAATTGGTACAGCTGCGACGGGTGGCGCGGCAGCATCGAGCCACTGCCCGGGAACACCATGCCCCAGGGCAAATCAGGCGATGAAAAGCGGCCCCACAACTCGCCGTTGATGAAATTGCCGACACGCCCCGCCGCCAGCCCGGTGGGCACGCAGGGCGCGATGAAGTCCATCACCTGTAGCCAGGGCCGCTGGCGCGTGCGTGCAAACCAGAGCTGCGAAGCCAGCACACCCAACATGCCACCATGAAAGCTCATGCCGCCCTGCCACACGTAAAAAATCTCCAGCGGATGCGCTAGGTAATAACCCGGTTTGTAGAACAGGCAGTAACCAATACGCCCACCCAGCACCACGCCCATCACACCCAGAAAAAGGATGTCTTCAATGTCTCTGCGAGACCACGCACCCGGGCCGGTGATGGACGCATAAGGTTGATGTTTAAGCCGCAGCGTGGCGAGAAAAAAGAACAGGCCAAAAGCGGCCAGATAAGTCAGGCCGTACCAGTGGACAGCCAGCGGCCCGAGTTGCAGCGCGACAGGATCAATTTGGGGATGAATCAGCATGGGGGCATTGTGCCTGCGGGCTACGCGAATTTGGTTACCCCTAGCGCAGTGTTGCGTACACGAATAGAATTCGTGTACACTTTATGAATGCAAAATATTACCTTTAGTGCTCAAAACGATCTGATTGCACAGGCTCGCGAGCTGGCGCGTGCGCGAGGCACGACGCTGAACGAAGAGTTTCGCATCTGGTTGAATGGTTTTGTGCAGCAACAAGGCCAGGATGAGCAACAGGCGCGCGTGCGCCGCATCATTGACCAGATTACCACCCCTACTGCCGAGCAAAGCAAACTGGCCGCACACAAAGCGTACACGCCTGCACACACACGCCCACCTGTACGCGATGCGTTCAATGAGCGTGAGCAGCGCATGCTCAAGCGTCTGGGCCAATAAGCGGGTATGTGATGAGCACATCTACGGCGACCCGTTTTTTCCTCGACACCAACATCGCCGTCTACTGCTTTGACAGTAGCGCGCCACGCAAACAAAACTGCGCCAAAGATCTGCTGGCCCACGCTGCCAGTTCCGGGCTGGGTGTTGTCAGCTACCAGGTGCTGCAAGAGTTTTGCAATGTGGCGGTCAATGCCAAACGCCTGTCCTTGAGCGTAGAGCAGATCATGGCCTACACCACACAGTTGCTGGAGCCGATGAACAAGGTCGGCCCCAGCACCGATCTGCTGGCCCAGGCATTGCACATTCGCAGCGAGACCAGCTATGCGTTTTACGACAGCCTCATCATTGCGGCAGCGCAACTGGCCGGTTGCAGCACGCTGTACTCGGAAGACATGCAGCACCAGCAACTGGTGGGCGGCCTGCGCATCGTGAATCCGTTTCTGGACGCGGCGCACGAGTCAACCTGAGCCATCAAAGTCGCATCACCGTCAGCGCCTAAAATCAGCCACTAAAGTTCAACTTCCCACATCACTTACCCACGAATCCACAAAAAGCCATGCTTGACACAAAAATCATCACGCTCAACCCACGTAGCAAAAACATCACCGAGGGCAAGTCGCGCGCGCCCAACCGCTCCATGTACTACGCCATGGGCTATGAAACGGCTGATTTCAAAAAACCAATGATTGGTGTAGCCAACGGGCACAGCACCATCACCCCCTGCAACAGCGGTCTGCAAAAGCTGGCTGATGCGGCGATTGCCGCCATTGAAGAAGCCGGCGGCAATGCGCAGGTATTTGGCACACCGACCATTTCCGATGGCATGGCCATGGGCACCGAAGGCATGAAGTATTCACTGGTCAGCCGCGAAGTGATTTCCGACTGCATCGAGACCTGCGTGCAGGGCCAGTGGATGGACGGGGTGCTGGTGATCGGCGGTTGCGACAAAAACATGCCCGGTGGCCTGATGGGTATGCTGCGCGCCAATGTGCCAGCCATTTATGTGTATGGCGGCACGATTTTGCCGGGCCACTATAAGGGCAAAGACCTGAACATCGTCAGCGTGTTTGAAGCCGTGGGCGAGAATGCCGCCGGCCGCATGAGTGATGAAGACCTGGAGCAAATCGAGCGCCGCGCGGTGCCCGGCACTGGCAGTTGCGGCGGCATGTACACGGCCAACACCATGTCCAGCTCGTTCGAGGCGTTAGGTATTTCACTGCCCTACTCCAGCACCATGGCGAATCCGCACGACGAGAAAATGAACTCGGCTGCGGAGTCGGCCAGGGTACTGATTGAAGCGGTAAAAAAAGACATCAAGCCGCGCGACATCGTGACCCAAAAGTCGATTGAAAACGCCGTGGCCGTCATCATGGCCACGGGCGGTTCGACCAATGCTGTGCTGCACTTTCTGGCGATTGCACACGCGGCGGGCGTGGAGTGGACGATTGATGATTTTGAGCGCGTGCGCGTCAAAACACCCGTGCTGTGCAACCTGAAACCGTCAGGCCAATACCTGGCCGTTGACCTGCACCAGG
>Ga0209284_10004646_pt1 | contig 15164 bp, 11 predicted proteins | sample FRY03_FD_187211 | JGI IMG/M metagenome (GOLD analysis project Ga0209284, IMG submission 187211) | Freshwater microbial communities from Lake Fryxell liftoff mats and glacier meltwater in Antarctica - FRY-03 (SPAdes) (version 2) | ecosystem: Environmental > Aquatic > Freshwater > Ice > Glacier... | reverse complement strand
GCAGTACCTGGGAAGCCTTCTCCACTGCCGTTAAATACCGAATGTAAATTGTTACCCCCTGCTGCATCCACCGGAAGAAAAGCAGGATCGGTTCTATTGGTCAGTACATCCGGATTCCATTGAACAGCAAAAATGATTTCCGGATTCTTATCGTTTTGAGCACCTGTGTATTGTGTCAAGGGATTTTCAGAACGCCTGGGAAATAAATCTCTGTAGTTAGCAGCCAATGGATACGTATCGATGATTTTATCAGCATACTGAAGCGCTGAGTTAAAATCAGCATTTGATCCACCCAAAGCATTTTTAAAATTCCAGCCACGGGTTAAATATACTTTTGATAATAAAAACTGGGCCGCACCTTTTGTAATGCGACCATAGTTGGAGGCCACCGTTGGCAATTTAGTTTCAGCTTCCAATAAATCGGCAATGATCTGCTTGTAGATATCCGCAGAAGCAACCCTTATTGCTTCTTTGCTGGCCGAAGTGGTTTCTTTTAAGGGCATCGGAACGTCGCCCCAATGCTGCACCAAATAAAAATAGGCCAATGACCTTAAAAATTTGGCTTCGGAAACTCTTGCACCTTTTAAAGCTACTGCCATGGTAGTGATGCCTTCTGCACGACCAACGGCGGTATTGGTGCGGCCTATCTCTGCGTAGAGTAAAGTCCAAAGTGAATTTAAATCACCTAAAGTAGCGTTAAAACCTGCATCATACTGTGGTATAGCACCCGCATTGGCCGGGTTTGTAGCGAATTTAGGATCGTTGTATCCACCGGGAGAAAAAATATCAGTTCCGTTCAAAACCAATTGACGGGTCTGGTGAATGTTTCTTAATAATGGATAGCAGGATCTCACAAGGTCTTCAAAACCTGCCTCGGTTTTGTAGTACACATCCGTAGTAAGAGTAGAAACCGGTGTTTCTTCCAAAAAAGCTTTTTTACAGCTGGTAAAAGCTACACCCGATAAGGCAATCGCTATAAAAGCGTTTCGTATATTGTTCGTTGATTTCATTGTAGTCAATTTTAATAAAAAGTTAGAAACTAATATTTACGCCTAAAGTATAAATGGCGGACGGCACATCATCCTGATAAATAGCCGAATTAAATTCAGGATCAAACCCTACATAATTGCTGAAAATAAAAGGATTAGAGATCTGTGCATAAATCCGTGCATTTGACATTTTCAATTTATCCACCTTTGATTTTGGTAAAGTGAACCCGACGGTAATATCAGATACTCTAAAAAAACTTGCATCCTGGAAGGAAATAGCATTCCGATGAGGATTGGCCACAAATGGAGAAAAATAAGTATTGGACGGGTTGTCCTTGGTCCAATAATTTAACTCAGCCAAAGAATTGTAACGGATTCCCACTTCGCCAAAAGTTCCGGCCAAAGTAGAGTTGCGGTACTGAACGCCATTTCTGTAATACAGGAAGAATGATAAATCAAAATTTTTGTAGTTAAAGCGATTGGTAACGCCTAAAATCCAGTTGGGTAATTGTGAGCCCAGTATTTGCCTGTCATCACCGATAGCGTCAGATGAAGATATTCTACCGTCGTTGTTTGCGTCCACTACTTTTACTGAACCGGGTACCTGTGTGTAACCTTTTGCCGCAACAGAATCGGCCAGTTGCCAGATTCCCGCAAATTGATAATCAAAATTTGCACGGATGGGATATCCCACAAACAATCTGTTACCCTTATCTACCGTTGACCCTTCACCATATAATTCAAGCAATTTATTGTTATTTTTTGTGAAGGCAAAAGTTGTATTCCAGCTAAAATTAGTTTTTCTAATATTAGTTGTATTCAGCGTTAATTCAATTCCTTTATTTTCAATCTCACCAATATTAGCTACCACCTGGTTGAAGCCGGATGAAGTAGGTATCCGTTGATTCAAAATCAGGTCAACCGTTTTTCTGTTGTAAATTTCAACCGAACCAGCTATGCGATTGTTGTAAAATCCAAAATCAACTCCAAAGTTCAACTCCTTGCTTCTTTCCCATTTCAAATCTTTATTGGCCAAATTCAACGGTGCAATACCATTGGCCGCTGTTCCGTCAAAATCATATCCGGTACCTAATAAACCAGCCTGTGTACTGTAAGGATTCACACCTGAGTTACCTACTTCACCATAACTAAGCCGCAGTTTTAAATTCGAAAACACATTCAGGTTATTGATAAAGGTTTCGTCACTCATTCTCCAGCCTAAAGCCACCGAGGGGAAAAATGCCCATTTGTTGCCTTCTGCTAATTGTGACGCACCATCCGACCGACCAGTTAGTGTTACGAGGTATTTATCATTGAAGGTGTAGTTGATACGTCCCATAAAAGATGACAACGATCTTTCGGTTAAGCTACTACTTTGAGCCGTAAGCGTTCCTGTGTTTAAAGCATGCCAGTAGGAGTTGAAAGGCAAATCCCTAACAGCAATGCTGGTGAGTTCATCTCTTTGATAGAAAGCACTCTGCAGGGCAGTTACATTAAACTTATGCTTTCCAATTTCCTTATTGTAGTTTACGATGTTGTCAATGGTATAGTTACCCATTGCCTTAGTATCCAACTGTGTTCTTGGTTTGGAGCCAATTTGGGACTTTGACCATTGTCCTCTCCAGTCGCCAACCCTTTGTGTACTATAAGATGCAGAAAGCGAAGAACGGAAAGTAAGCCCCTTCATCAGTGTAACCTCTGCATATGCATTGGCCACTGCCGTCATAGTGGTGGTTTGAAGTTTTGAATTTGCAGGATCAACATCAAGTACCGGGTTACCCACCTGCTTATCATTGATACCCATCCAGAAAGCATATCCATTGATATTTAAATCACCATTCTGACTTGGATTAGCCAGATCAGAATAAAATATTGTTCCTGTTGGTCTTGCCCTGAATGCATTTCGTAAAGATTCCTGAGAGCCCCAGTTTTGATCACTAAATGTAAGGTAAGATGTGAAGCCAACCTTAAAACGTTCGCCCAGTTTGCTATCCAAACCTGCATTTAAATTATATCTTTTAAAGCCTGTGTTAATAACGTTTCCTTCCTCGTTTAAATAGCCAGTCGAAAACCGGTAAGTTGTTTTGTCGCTCCCACCCGAAACACTTACGTTGTGGCTGGTTTGAAGCGCGGGTTTTATAATCAGGTCAACCCAATCAGTCGTTTCGCCGGCATCAATTTTCGCTATTTCAGCAGTAGTGAATACAACTGCAGAAAGTCCGGCTGCAACACGGTCGGTCGTTAATAATTTAACAAACTCTGGCGTGGTTCTTAACTTAGGCGTATGTGCCATTTTTTTAACACCCACATATGCATCATATCCAACTTTAGGTTTTCCTGAAGCACCTTTTTTAGTGGTTACAATCACCACCCCATTTGCACCGCGGGCACCATATATTGAAGTTGAAGAAGCATCCTTTAACACATCCATTGTTTGGATATCATTTGGATTTAGTGTGTTAAGATCACCACCCATTAAACCATCAATTACAATCAACGGCTCTGTAGAGTTGTTAATGGTATTTTCGCCCCTGATGGTAATGTTGAAAGGAGCGCCGGGTCTGTTACTTGCCTTGGTTACCGTAGCACCTGCAACCTGGCCTTGTATTGCTTTTGCAGCCTGAACAGGATTGGCTCTTACAATATCTTTTGACTGAATGGAAGAAAGTGCGCCGGTAAGGTCACGCTTTTTGCGTTCCCCATATCCAACTACCACTACCTCATCCATTGCGCTGGTCTGCAAAACAAGTTTGACCAGGACACTGCCCTGGTTGGTAACTGTGATGTTTTGGCTGGCAAAACCTATGAATTTAATTTCAAGAATGGACGTACCGTTTTGTGGCACAGCAATTGAAAAATTTCCATCGGCATCCGATACTGCACCTTTGGAACTCCCCTTAAGTGTTATGCTGGCGCCCGCAATTTTATCACCGGTTTCATTGTTGAATATTTGACCTGTGACCTGGCGGTTTTGCGCCAGGGCAATGCTTAATACAAAGCAGAATAGGAAACAAAGCAAGACGACTTTTTTCATAATTAGCAATTTTTGGTTTAACAATCGTTCGTTTAAAAACTAAATCAATATTTTATTAGCAGTAAAAATATTTATCGAAAATAGGTTAATCCTTTTAGTAAAACCTTTAACCTATGGAATAAAAAAACGAAAACGTTTTCGTGTTGAAGCCGTAGAACCCACCATATGAACGATCATCCAAAATCAAAACGCTCTTTCCTTTTTGGCTAAAACCAAAAACTGTGGATGATTTTAAAAGCCGCCAGGAAATTATTTTTTTATAGCATTCGTTTTTGTTGCAACCCGGCTGCTTGCGTATATAGTAAACCAGCCGATAATTGTATGGGAATTTCAACAGCCCAAAAGAGTGCGCTTATCCAATGGACAGGATGCATTTCCATGTGGCTATTTTACCAAATATACCAATGAATACAGCATGATTTCAAAAGGTACCTCGCTGAACAAAACCGCTATTCAGCAAGCCATGATTTTAGATACTGCTGGAGTTTCTGTGGCCAGAGATACGGAAGATAATAGCAATGACCCAGCCTGTTATGATTAAAGATGATTGCAAACATCAACGGCGGATATACCCCAAAAAATTGCATTATTATACGTCTGGAGTGCACGAAAATATTTTTATACCAGATAGAGGATGCGATAAACCCTTCGCCCCAACAAAGAACGTTTTATAATTTTGCCCCCCGCCGGACGAACATCGATTGGGCTGCGGTGGCGTCGTATGGCACATCCCTTTTTTTGGACATCCTTTTACTTCAAATCTTTATTGAACTCTATCCAAACAATCACAAAGAAATCAGGGACCAACGTAGTAGTAATAAGTCTGTTGCGTGAAGACATAAACCCAAACAATCCTCACAAAAAAAGGCACAAAAAAAGCAGCCGATTTCATTGACTCCCCTTTGGGGCTGGAGCTTACCGGGACTACCAAAGTAAAAAAAGCTACAATAAACACACATCATTTTTGATAGCTTTTTTATAAACTTTTGCTATGAAAACTGGCCTTCCCTTTTATGAAACGGAACATCAAAACACTTCGTTTTCAATCTTTATTGTAATATGCTCAACCGTTTACCTGTATTGATTAGGATACCTCAGGGGTTTATCGAATTAACCGATTTGCATGTTGCATCTACATCTACCGTTACAGTATGGCTGACCATAACTTTAGAAGCACTGTTCGGAACAGCTTTAGTGCTCCAGGTATTGGCATCGCTCCAATTACCATTTTTTACGCTGTAATTTCTTGTGGGATCATTCACGTACAAAGACCCGGTAACATCTATAAAACTACCATTACTGGCTTTTATATCAATGGTATAACGGCAAAGACTGTCCGATAAAGGAGACGTGAAAGAAAAAGTGATTTGTTTTGAGGCTCCTGCCAATATAGTACCTGCGTAAATTGAATCAGCACTGGTAAATTGATATCCTTTGGTTGGTGGACTCAATTTAAAACTAACATTATTAATGGCGTTGGTGCCGTAATTTTTAAAGGTGTATGTAAAGCTCCCGCTACTGCCGGGCTGGTGGCTATGATTTAAAACGTACCCATCCTGCACTAAATATGCTGGTGCAGCAATACCATTTAAATTGATATCGTCTACAAGGTAATTCAAGCCGTTAACTGCTGAGTCATTCCATTTAATTATTTCATCTGCTTAGTACTTTTGAATTTGATAAAAGCAAAAAAGAAGCACTTAGAGAAAAATTAGATAGCAAGCTCACCAAATTACTGGAAACAAATCAAGTAGATGAGAAGTCTAATAAAAAGCGCATCACGGAGATACAAAATCAATTAGATGCTTTAGAGGAAAGGTTTGTTTTAAATGAAATTACTAGTGAACAGTATGCTAAATTCAGTAAAAAATTTCAGTCTGAGATTGCTACAATTGAACAGGAAAATACTCAAAATGGAAATTTGAGTTCGAACCTCAAAAAAGCTATTGAAAAAAGTTTGAAAATTTCTGAGAACATAAGTCAGATATGGGTTTCAGCAGATTTCTATGACAAGCAAAAACTACAATACCTACTCTTTCCGGAAGGAATGCTATATGATAAAGAAAACAACGCAGTTCGAACTACTAAAATCAATTCTCTTTTTCACCAAATAGCAGTAGAATCAGGGGTTTCAGAGGAAATAAAAAAAGGCAACCCTTTGCAAGATTGCCTTTTTGGTGATAATGTCGGCCTTGATATACTTATTCTAACCTCCATAATCAATTACTATTTTTCTTAAGCCCATTTATTTTAATTGTAAAACCTTATAGAGTTCATTTAACTATTTTCACTTACTTAGACTTTTATTTAACGTTTATTTTTGGTATCCATTTTTGCATAGAATCCATTAAACTTCTATTGCCCGGTAGTTTAGCAAGATTGTAAAATTCATCAGGATCAGTCTGATGATCGTATAACTCTTCATCACCATTAACATACTTTATATATCGCCATCTTTCACTTCTAACAGCATGATTATTATAATGCCAAGTTATAATAGCTGGCTCTATATCTGTAATTGCCGGATTTAAGAGGAGTGGCTTTAAGCTTTTACCCTCAAGTTGATTGAAAACCTTTGCACCAACAATATCCACCAATGTTGGATAAATATCAAGAAGGCTTACAGGCTGACTAGATCGGGAACCAGGCTTTGAAAGCCCAGGAGCTACGATCATCAATGGCACCCGTGTGGATTCTTCCCATAAAGTAAACTTCTCCCAATGTTGCTTTTCTCCAATATGCATTCCATGGTCCGACCATAAAATGATAATTGTATTATTCATTTTCCCGGATTTCTTCAACCCCTGTATCAATCGTCCAAGCATTGCATCAGTATATGAAATTGATGCCTCGTATGCTTGAACAGCTTTCTCCCACAAATTGTTATCGAGTATCCACTTTTGCCAATCCCTGGCTAACCATTTAACAGCCACCGGTGAAACATCGTCCAAATCATTAACCATTATCCGAGGGAGTTTAACTTCGGAAAGTGGATACATATTAAAATATTTTTGTGGGACAAACCATGGGATATGGGGCCTGAAAAGACCTACAGCAAGGAACAACGGTTTCTCATGTTTCTTATTTAATTCTTGTATTGCCCAATCCACAACTTTGTATTCTGATGTCATCTTATCTTTCCCTAAAGCACCAAAATCAAAGTAATGTGGTGGACGCTTTCCTATGCCTTTACCAGAAACCGGATCCCAGTTTATGTAGCCTGTACTATCTTTAACAGCAGTTTTTGGCCAAACATCTTCAGGAAGCGACCCGCCATTAGAAGGATAATATTCATCCCATATCTTTGTATCATTCATGTCTTTACCATATGTAGTTTTTGTCCAGGATAGTGCATGAAATATCTTCCCAGTACCTTTGGTTGAATATCCTTCTTTTCGAAAAAATTCAGGAATAGTAACTGCATTTGCTAAAGCTGAAGATTTTCTCCATTCCTGATTATTATTATAAATACCAGATGTACTAGGCCTTACTCCAGTCATTACACTTGTTCTTGAAGGATTGCAAGATGGTGCGGAACAATGAGCATTTGTAAATATCATGCCTTGAGCAGCTAGAGCATCAAGGTTTGGAGTCTTCATTCCATCACGACCACCCATCGTAGCAATCCAATCATTTAAATCATCAACCGCTATAAATAAAACATTTGGCTTTTCTTGAGCAAAAACAGAAGTTGTAAAAAAAAGCGCTATGGCTAAATAAATTTTTCTCATCTTGTTTTAAATTTATGTATTTAAAGTATTAATTTTAATTGTCGAATTTCCCAGTACTTTCAATCACTCAGAACTTGAAGTAATTATTTTCTGTACTTCATTTAATTTAGTATAAATTATAAATAATTCCCAAAGTCAAAAAATAATTTTTTTACATATTGTAATTTCCATAATCAATTAATGTTTTTTTTCAACTACTTTCCACTCATATAAGCCAACTGATTTTTTTTCCATATCAACTTCCAATCTCATTGCTTTTGTTTTTACAGGTAAAAATGTTACCGCACTCCAATCTAATTTAGATACCTGATATAATGATTGGTTATCTACCGGCTTCCTTTCATCCCCATCTTTATACAATATTCTTCAAGAGTCAGGATAATCAACCCCACCAGCGTTAGTAGCATCAGACAACCAATAAATTTTTGCACCAATTACACTACATTCTATTTCAAATTCATATTCAATCCATCCCATTGTATCTTTTTGAGGCCACCAGTTATAAATTATCACTTCATTCGAATATTCATTCTCGGGGTATTCCAAATCATTAATTGCATATAAATTAGCTGTTTTTTTAGGACGTCACTTTGCTCAAAGATTCAATTGTTGGCTTTTTAACAGGCTTTACTGCCTCTTTAAAAACTGGTAGCCAAACTTCCATATCTTTTTGTTCCCTATTGGCCCATGCATAATATGGAATTGCTTTAAAAAGAACCTGACTATCAGTCATTTTGTTCTCATCATTTTCATAAAAAGACGAAGCTTTGCCTTCAATCGTCATAACACCGTGTAATAATAAAGCATTGTATTTTAATAATAAAGGTTGCTTGTCATCCAACATTAAGTTAGAACTAATACCGTTTTTGTAATCCACTCTTTTAGTACAATAAATAATCGGACCTGCTTGCAATGCAACTGTTCCCTTATTACTTTTAATATTTTCATTTGAAATAATTTCTCTAACCTCAACAGGAAAATAAATAGTGACATTATCTCCTTTTCTCCATTTCTGGTTTATAACAGCGTAGCCTTTTTCTGCGGTAAAATTAATTTGTTTGCCGTTTACTTTTATAACTACTTTCACATTAAATGAACTTTCTATAGCTGGCGAAATTATAAAAGAAACATCACCATCCCATGGCAAATTGCTTTCTTGCTCTACAATTATTTTATTCCCTGATTTATTAATTGTTGCCTTGCTAGAAATAAATAAATTTAAATAAATACTTTCCTTATCATATGCATATATATAACCCGGAATTGATGGCAATATCCGTGCAATATTGCTTGGGCAGCAAGAAGTTTTAAACCATTCACTTCTTTCGGAATGACCATCTGATGCCAACCGGTTAGGATAGAAAAATTTGTCACCATCTAATGACACTCCCGAAATAACATTATTATATAAAGCTAACTCAAGCACATCTATATATTTTGCATCAGCATAAGTAAGAAACAGACGCTCATTCCAGAATACATTTGCTACAGCTGCACAGGTTTCATTATACGCTTTTAAATTTGGTAGTTCATATTTGCCACCAAAACCTTCGCTTCCACCTGCTGCACCAACACCTTCTATTATATAAAGTTTTGTATCAACGATGTCATGCCAAAGTTTATCAGAAGCGTTCATGTAACTTTTGTCGCCAGTAAGCGCAGCCACATCTGCCATGGCAGAATACATATACAATGCTCTTACAGAATGACCCACTGCTTCATTCTGATTGATCACCTTTTTATGTGTTTGATTATAGACTGTATTTGCTTTGCTCTGTCCTCTTTTATCTAAAAAGAATTTAGCAAGATTGAGGTATTTTTTTTCTTCTGTTACCGTATATAATTTTACCAAACCAATCTCAATTTCCTGATGACCTAGCACCATTTCTAATTTTCCCCAGCCAAAAACATTATTCACCAAATCAGCACTCTCTAAAGCAATGTTTAGTAATGTTTTTTTACCAGTAGCCTGGAAATGCGCAACTGCTGCTTCATATAAATGGCCAAGGTTATATAATTCATGTGAGCCATCTTCATCACCCACCCATTTTGGTAATTTTGAATCTCTATGAGAAGAGTCTTTAATGATCGTTTTAACTGTATACAAATAACCATCTGGTTCCTGTGCTTTATCTATAAAATAAATGAGTGAGTCCAAATACTTCTCCAAAGCTGCATCTAGATGTGTTTGTAAAGAATAAGATGCTCCATCTATTACTTTAAATACATCTGAATCATCAAACCCACGACCACCATTATGCTTACCCTTTAGTATGCCGCCTGCAACTTTAAAATTATTAGTTCGCCCTGTTTCTTCACTTCGTTTAAAGGCTATTGGAATAGTAGAAGTCCTGTTAGTTTCAATTTTCACTTGCCAAAACTTGTCTGTAACGATAACACTAGTAAAAGGAACTGCTGTTACTGGGTAGTAATCCCCATTTTGCGCCATTGTACTATTACTTAGCCAAAATAAACAGAATAAAAAAATTAAACAACGTATCATTAATTATTTTTAAGGTGTAAAAAAACCACCAATTAAAATTAGGTTTCCATGTCAGTTGCTTGCCCAATAACCAAATAAATTTTATGCCCGCAACTGATGATTAGCAGTTTGATAAAAAAACCAAAGGCTTCATTCTTTTAACTACTATATGCCGCTACAACCAAATTACCTTCTGAAGAATTAGTATACAACATTGAAGCAATTATTGCTCCGTTTTTCTAGTTTCTTTTATTTTCTGTGATATATTTGCACAATTACTGAAAACCAAAGTTGGATTATTAGAACTGACAGTTATTGTGTTTTTCGATAAAGCTTTAGTAAGCACTGAATTGACTTTCCATTTTTCGAGTACCTTGGCGTTAATTAAAAGTCCTCCACTTTCATCTATTACTGAACCTGTAATTATTTTCTGTGAGGGTTGGTATCGTGCAAAAACAATACTATTGGAAAATAAGAGCACCAATAGTAAAAGAATATTTACAAAATAGATTTTCCTATACATAATCAAAATAATTACACCATAAAGTTGACATATAATACGCATTTTAATATTCTTATTAATTAGCTGATTATTCCCCTATTTTATCCATCTTGTAAATTTTAAATTTTGACTTAACATTAGTTGACCCTTTTCAATCTTTGAAAATTAGAATAAAATATCAGCCATTATTTGACTAAGAAGGATTGAATTGGATTAACAATTAAAATTCATTTTCCCCAATTTCACTTTGTGGCAATGATATTTTTCGATTCTTTTTGCTGATGTTAAAACCAACGGAAAACTGCAATTGGTCAGTCTCGTAAATGTAATTAGTAGTGGTAAAGAAATCAACACCACGGTTAGTAATTCGTTGGCGGTTGGCCTGCTTTGCACCGGCATCAATATTTAACCATTGTAGTTGAAAGCTCCATCGTTTATCGGTCGTTATTTTCTTTATCGAAAAATTCGGTGTTAAAAAGCGGCTGTCTTCACCCTGAGCAGTTGCCCTTTCTGATAAGTAATTAATGCTTAACTGCATAACCAAGTTTTTAGGAAGTGTAAATGATTGTGTGCTATTGATACTGTAAACCCAACTACTGTTTTCTATTGGTATAATTCCATTAAATATTTTTCCGCTAATACGATATCTATAAATGTTCCCTCCAATAATGCTTGCCCACCATTTTGTCGTTTGGTATGTAAAATTTGATTCTACTCCAATTTGTGTTGCTTTTCCTGCATTGGTAAATACCCTGTTTAAAATTGTATCATTAAATACTTTATTAACCCTTTGGATAGGGTTTGTTACTATTTGATAATATAACGTAATAAAAAAATTACCCTTTTGTAAAGCTTGTTCTAATCCAAGTTCATAATTTCCGATAAGTTCTGGCAATAAATTTGCATCTCCCTGTTCTAATGTTTCAGAGTGCTCTCTTTCAGGAAAAGGATTTAACTCATAGTTGTTAGTTCTTTTAATCCGACGATTATATCCAGCTTTTAAGACTCCCTTTTCCCATGTTTTATATCGTAGCTGAAACGAAGGAAATAAGTTAGTAAGCTTCAATGTATTCTTTGAATTGTTGGTTGAAAAATTAAGATTGCGATCTAATTGTTCCAATCTTAACCCACCACTGTAATTTAGCTGCTTATAAATACCTGCATATTGAACATACGCTGCATGAATATTATTAGTTGCTTTTACATTGCTGGTAAATTGCGGATTGATTACAAACTGATTAGTTCCCAAAGCTTTTGTTTGGTATAAAAAATTTCCATCCTGAACATCGTATCGGTATTGATATCCTGCTTGTATAGTTGCACTTTTAAGTGTTTTTGTATAATCTACTTTTACTCGAATTGCATCTAAGGGATTGCTGTTTGGGTTAATAGTATATTGCAATGTATCAAAAGAGTTGATGGCTTTAATATCGTTGTTATAAGTAACACCTGTAAGGTTAGCCCTTTCATATAGGGCAGAAAAAACAATTTTTTGTTTAGCAGAAAACTGATGGTTATAATCAATATTAGCTAATGTAAAATTCCCTTCTTTCTGCTGGTCGTTTTCATTATAGTAAGTAAAGGATGTTTTTGAGTTGGTTAGCAAGTTGGTTCTTGTGTTACTGTATTGCAAATCGGCCATTCGGCTTTGATATTTTTTCCCTTGATAAAATCCGATTCTGATGCTGTTGTTTTTATCTGCCTGGTAATTAATGGTAATTCTTCCTCCATAATTATAGCGTTTAAAACTACGATCGCCAATGCTAGGAAAATTTGTTTTAGTATTATTTATAATAGTAAACACATCCCCTTCTCTGTTGCCTGCAATATCGTTGCGTAAATAATTAAGTCCTGCACTGATATCCCATTTATTTTTTCTGTACCCGGCAGTAATATCTGCAGCATAACGCTGTGGTATTCTCCTGTTATCATAATCATTCAGCGGCGGCGTACCGCTCATTCCATTTACCTGTAACATCCAACCATCCTGAATGCCAGTTTTTGTGGTAATGTTTATTATACCTGATTTGCCATCGGCATCAAAGTCAGCACCAGGGCTAGTTATTACTTCAATATTCTCAATTGAAGATGCAGGTAATTGTGCCAATACAAAAGCGGGGTCGCCCTGAGTAGGTTTACCATTAACCAATACTAAAAAACTATTAGATCCTCTAAAAGTAATTTCGCCTTGCCCGTTAACAGATACAGATGGCAGGTTTTTAATTATATCAGTGGCAGTTCCATTTGCAGCATTAGCGTATTGACTTGCTTTATATATCTGTCTATCTATTTTAAAAGATACAAGTGCTTTTTTGCCTTGTACTATCACTTCTGCAAGCGAACTGACTTTTACAGATAACAATATACTGCCTAATTGAATATTCGCTTCTTTTTTATCAAAAAATATTTCCTTACTATTATACTGTACGTGGCTTATCAGTATTCCGTTTACCTTGTTTTTATTCGAAAGTTGAACAATAAAATTCCCTTCATTATCCGTTATCGCCAATTGTTTAATTGTACCATTAGCATATTTAATACTTATTGAAGATGCGGATAGTGATTGTTTAGAGACACTATCAACCACATTACCTATTATTGTTAAATTTTGCGCTGATGCAACTATTCCGATGAATAACACACTGATAAAAAAAAGACACTTATGTAACAATGATATGAGTTTGATTTATTCTTATATAAATAGACTTATCGATATTGAAAAACTAAGTGGTATATACTTATTTTTTTACATCTTAACACATCTAAAGCCAGTATGTTCTAATCCTGTGTCTGTGCTGCTTTTCATTCTTATAGCAACACGATAACCACTGCAATAAGAATCATTGCATAAAAAGCTACCCCCTTTTAAACTTCTTTTAACAGTGAATGGGTCATCTGGGTCAAAACTTTTATCACGTCCTTGGGGATTTAATGATGTTTTCCCTTCCAGTGATTTGTAGTAATCATATTTATACCAATCACTGCACCATTCCCAAACATTACCTGCTACATCATAAAGTCCGTAACCATTTGCAGAAAAACTTTTTACTGGTGCCGACTTTATAAAACCATCCTTTTGTTCATTGAAGTATGGAAATTTCCCTTCCCAACTATTGGCTTTAGGTTTACCTACATTTACATTTTCATTACCCCAGGGGTAAATATTATCAATCAAACCACCTCTTGCCGCATATTCCCACTCGGCTTCTGTAGGCAATCTTTTGCCAGCCCATTTACAATAAGCAACTGCATCGTCCCAACTAACTTGCACCACAGGTAAATTTTCTTTCACGTTAATATTACTAGAAGGTCCTTCAGGATGTTTCCAGTCAGCACCTTTTATCCATTTCCACCATTGAGAGTAATCATTTAAATTAACTGGAACGCTACTCTGAACAAAAACCAACGAAGAAGCCTGCAACATATCATCAGATGGTTTTAGTGTACTAGGTGATAATGATTTTTTAAATTCTTCCCAATCGGGTTTTCTTTCTGCTGTAGTAATATAACCAGTGGCATCCACAAACTTTTTAAATTGTACATTTGTCACCTCTGTAACATACGTGTAAAAAGCAGTTAACTGAACTTTATGCTTTGGATATTCATCTGCAGATGCCTGTTCATTATTACCATCCATACTAAATGTGCCGGCAGGTATTAAAACCATACCAATTACAGAAGTATCTCCTGAATATTTAATTCCATTGGAAAGACTGTCAGAAGATGCAAAACGGTTTGGCACATTCATACAAGAATTTACAGAATCTTTATTTGATATCACTTCTACTTCTGAATTGATATTGCAAGCTAAAAATAAAAATCCAACGAGGACTATACTTAGAGTTTTTTGTTTCAATTTCATCATAATACTTTACCAGAATTTAATAAAGTGGCAAGAAAAGCTGGCTGATTGAGTGAACCAAGAAAGTACAGTGTTTTTAAGTAAAAAAATCTAAAATCAACTTTAGTAGCACCAATTAAAATTCCGTCACTTTCCACTTTTACAGAACCTGTAATTATTTTATGTGAAGGACAATAAATTGCATAAACAATACTATAAAAAAATATGAGCAACAATAGTAAAAGAATATTTACAAAATAGATTTCCCTATACATAATCAAAAAAATTACACCATAAAGTTGACATATAATACGCCTTTCAATATTCTTATTAATTAGCTGATTATTCCCCTATTTTATCCATCTAGGAAGTTAAAATTTTTTTAATTAACGCTAGTTGACTCTGTTTCAATCTTTGAAAGTTAGAATAAAATATCAGCCATTATATGATTAAGAAGGATCACTAGTGTCGGGTTAAATTAGATTGATTTTCTATTGAATATGATTTTATTCTTTGACATCTTGGTATATAGGGTTATTAAAAAGGCTTGGCAAATGTGCTTTATCTAACAATGACACACTCATT
>Ga0209284_10004643_pt1 | contig 15178 bp, 13 predicted proteins | sample FRY03_FD_187211 | JGI IMG/M metagenome (GOLD analysis project Ga0209284, IMG submission 187211) | Freshwater microbial communities from Lake Fryxell liftoff mats and glacier meltwater in Antarctica - FRY-03 (SPAdes) (version 2) | ecosystem: Environmental > Aquatic > Freshwater > Ice > Glacier... | reverse complement strand
GAAAATCAAACCTAATACAATGTGCTTGTATTCGGCTGCATCCATATTATTACGTAACTTATCTGCTGTAGCCCAAAGGGTTTTTTCGAGTTCTTGATCCATCTTTATTTTTTGTCAATTTCGGTTAATACTATTTTTAAAGCATCTGTAGCACACTCTTCTTTTTGAACTATAGATAATACTCTTTCGGCAAGCCAAAAGGGTATTAAGGTTTTTTCGTTCACTTGGTAAAACTTAGCTAACGATTTCAGTTTAGCACGGCTAACTGGTTTATCGTTGTTTTCCATTTTACTCACATAGGCAGTGTCTACGCCTAATGCAGCTGCTACTTGTCGTTGAACAAATCCATTGCTTTCTCTTAACTCTTTGAGTTTTTCTCCAAGCATATTTCCCTTATTAGTTCTTGTCCTTAAAAGGTCAAATATACAGAGTTATTTACAAATTTTGTTAGTTATTAACAAGCTTTCGATAATGCCCTGTCTTTGGCTTTTCTAAAAGCATTGGTACAGAGTTGTTTAGAAAATCATCAACCGACCTTTCAGATAAGCCTAATTTTTTGCCAAGAGCAACTGCTTCTTTGCGTTGAAACTCCTGTGGTAACTGGTCTAAGAGTTGTTTTTTGTTGTTTGGCATTTTATACTCTTTTGCTTCTTTTTGTTCTTCCAAATTGTTGAACATTAAAAGACTGTGTTGCAAATAGACATCTGAGAGTATTAAAGCTGCTTCAAAATCATCATCTGTACAGGTTACATCTTTTGAGCAATCGCCATTTTCAAACTTCCGTAAGGAAGTGAAAATCATACAAATTCTAAACAAGATTAATCCTAATCTATAAACAATACTTGCTGCATCTACACTCGTGAAAATAACAACATTCATAAGTTTATCGTGAAAAGCATTATTTAATTTATCCCACTGTTTTTGAGTTAAATAAATGTTAGTTGGTGAGTTTTCAAAAAAATCATACATTTCCATAACGTTTTTAGATAATGCTTCAAAATGGTCATTGTAAACAATTCCGCCTGGTCTTGGTGATGGGTCACGCCAAATAATTTCGTTTTTGAAGGCATAGAAAATAAACCGACTAAACAAACCATCTTCTGCCGAAGCGATTAGCTTTGGTACTTGTGCAGGTGTACCTGACAAGGTTATTGCCAATTGAGGGCATTCTACTTCAATAACTTCATTATTAGTTTTTCTTGCTGCTGATATTGTTTCGTGCTGAAATGCACCTCTCATTATAGGAGAGTAATTGCCCCAATCCTGCTTATTTGTACCGCTCATTGTATCGGCTTCAGTTTCGCAAATAATACCTCTACTGTTGTTGTTATTAAGCATCTGCATCATCATTGCCTGACTGGTATCAGCAGGAAAAAAGAGCATCTTTCTTTTTGGTTCTTCTGGTTTTTCGGGAATGGGGTCGTCTTTCTTACGTTTGCTTAATTGAGCTTTGTATTCTATCAATTCATTTTCATAATCTTTTCTCTCTGCCTTGCTTTCTTCAGTAAATCGTTTGTGAATTTTGTCGCCTAATCTTTTGGCATTTTTTAAAACGCCTTTGCCACTTGCTGCTGGAGCAATAATGAATGAAAATAAATGCGGAAATACACGTTCTTGGTCATAAATACCTTGAACATCAGGTAGGCAACCGCTAATGATACATATCGCACTGGTAAGGAAAACATCTCTTTTTCTTGGGTTATCCTCAAAAGCTCTTGCACCTTCTTGTAATAAATCGGGCATTAAATTGATAGCTTCTATTGGAATGGTTGGGGTTGTTTTTAGGTAATCTTCTGTAGTATCGTTTGTAATTTCTTTTTTTTGCGAACCTGCAAGGTTTGCAAACTTGCCAAACTCTGCTGCATTGTTTTGATAGGCACTTTCAATTGACTTGCGTATTTCGGTTTGGTCTTCGTGGTGGAAATTTGATGTAATCAAATTTTCTGCTTCTGGGTGTGGAATACCTCTGCGATTGCAATTGCAAGCCAACTGATATATATAGTTGTTGCGGTTGCCATTATTGAAAGTTAGAATGTTGTTAGTGAAACTAACACATTCGTCAAAAACACTATTGACCGTATTTTGAGCTTGCTCAAAAAGAGGTTCGCTTAAAGGAGCTTGCTCCTGCAAAGCAATTTCAAAAGTGCTTGCACTTTCATTTATAAAGGCGTTTGGGTCGTTAGACACAAAACAAAGCCTTGTAACGTCTTTGCATTTTGGGTCGGCATCAATACCTATTTCTTTTTCATAATAGGTTTGTACTTGCTTGTAGGCTGGATCGTGGAGGTCTTGATCTGTATTTACTTTGATAAAGATTTTTAAACCATCACCACTTGGGCTTGTGAAACAAGCAAAAGTGAAAGGAATTTTGACCGCAAGGTCAAAAGACTGTTGTAATTCTTCGGGTGTTAGTTTATCAAAATCAAGATGAACGCAACCGCTGTAAGCGGTAAGTAAATCTTTTTTACGTCCATCCTTAAAAGTAGCTGAAGGTGTAAACGCCAATAGCTCTTTTTTGAGTTGGTCGGCTCTTTCGGGTTTGCCCATACCTTTGGCCATACGAATAGCATTTATGCTATCGTGGTAAGTGCCGGATTTAATGTTAGTAATGATTGAGGCAAGTGAAACGTCCTCAATAGGTATATTGAAATTTTTATAAGTCGTTATTGTTGCCATCAGTGGAAATTTTAAGGTTATTGATACTATTTGCAGGAATGGTACTTTTTTGGAGTAAGTCCATTATATCAGAAAGTCGGTAGTATATTTTGTTTCCTACTTGCGAATACGTTATAACATTTTCTGTACGCCAATAAGCTGCGGTACGCTTGCTTATGTTCATAATCTGGAGGAACTCCTGATTGTCGTACCAAATTTGGTCGGGTTCTGTTCTTTGCTTTTGCTTTAAGGTCAAAGCAATGTCATCTAAACGCTGTTTGATGTCTTGAACCTCTTCTTCGGAAAATCTATAAAAGCCCATAATTATTTACGTTTATTTCTGATTAAATAATTAGCGGCTGCTGTTTCTATGTCTTCCGAAGTTTCCTGCTTGTTACGCATTAACCATTCGTCTATTTCTTGGCGGTTGAAATAGAGTTTCTTTCCCTGTGGGCAAAAATGTGGGATTTGCTTTTGAGAGGTAAGTTTGTAGAGATGTGATGCACTTATGTCAAGATACTTGCAGGCATCATTAAAATTGAATACTTCTTTTTTAAGAAGATTTTGCTCGTCAATTTTTAGTTCTAATTGACTTAGCTTTTCGAGAATTTGATTTACTTCCATCATTTAATATTTATATGATTATGGAAGCAAAACAAGGCACTTTATGAGTGCTATGGTAGTTGCATAGGGTTGTGCAACCCTATGTTATTATATTTGTTATCAGTTACTTATGCTGTTTATTTTTCTTTATCTTTTTTTGCTCTTTGCATTAAATGGGTGAATTTTCCTTGCCAAAAATCAACTGCGTTGAAGTCTGGAACATCAAAAGCGTTCTTTATTGAGTTAGCACTCACATCTTCTTTTTGCTTGGATGAAAAGCTCTCGGCAATGAAATTGAAAATGTCGGTTTTATGTTTGGCATCAATGATACCTTCATCATTTAAGGCTCTGAATAAATAGGCTATTTCTTTAACTGTTAGATTGGTTTTTAGCTTGTTTTTAGGCTCTTGTTGGGCTTGAATGGAGAAGTCAGCAAATGAACCTAAGTAGCCCTTTTTGAAGTCTTGCAGGGCTTGTTCAGTGGCTTCTTGGAATAGGTGGAAGTGTTTTTCGTACCATTTAAAAACGTGACCGAAATACTTGTCGTAAAACTCGCCCATTGTATTATATGGCTTTGGCTCAACATTAGGATACCAGTATTGCTTCCAAAACAATTCTTTCATCTGTTCTTTGCGAAGCTGTGGAGTGTGGGTTTTGAATTGGCTTAAAGAAATGGTAAGCCATTTATTGATTTCGTTATTATTCAAAGGTTTGGAACGAGTGTAAATGGTTTGCATAAACTCGTTTAACAAAGGACCTTGCATAAAGCGGTTGAAATAGTCAGGGTCGAATTTGTACTGTTCCCAAAGATCATCACAATTACGTTTATAACTGTCTGCCTCAATAATTACTCGAAGTTCTAATTCTTCAACCAAATAGACTTCTTTTTCGTGTTCTATTATTTGCTCCATATACTAATGATTTTATAAATTTATTTTTATTTTGGTGGCTGCTTCTACCTTTTTCTCGTTGATAACCTTAGCGTATATCTCGGTAGTAGAAAGGTTTTTATGCCCTAATAATTTTGAAACTGTGTAAATGTCTGTGCCTAAAGTCAACTGAAGCGTAGCGTAAGTATGACGAGCACAGTGGAATGTAATGTGCTTATTGATGCCTGCATCAATTAACCAATCTTTTAAATAGGTTTTGTTCCAGTTGCCATATTTAAGCCCAGTAAATACCTTGTCTTTTGGTTCTTTCTGTTCTCCTAAAAGTTCTCTTGCTTGTTCGGCAATAGGTAAGGTTTCTGCTCCGTTAGTTTTCTGTTGTCGAAAACGAATAAAGTAACCTAAATTTTCAGAGTGTTGTAATTCTGACCATTTTAGCTTCTCAATATCTGACCATCTTAAACCAGTCAAACAAGAAAAAATGAACATACGCTTTAGCGTTTCATTTCGGCAATGGGTGTTGGCTAATTTCTGTAATTCTTCAAGGGTTAAAAATTCACGTTGTACATCATCCTGTGGAAATGAGTCAACTTGCTCCGCAGGATTGAATTTGATTAAGCCTTCTTTTAATGCTTGTTTGAGTGCTGCTCGTAGCTTATTGAAATAAGAGTATTTGGTATTTAAAGAAAGACCATCACCTGTTTTTGTTTTTGCATCATAGTCCAGGTAATCTTTAAAACCTTCCACCCAATCTTTGTCTAATCTTTCAAAGGTTACATCTTTAGGGTTGTAGGCTTTAATAATAATACGGACTGCATTCCAATTACCATAATTACCCAAGCTGGCTTTTTTCTTTTCGGTAAGTGCATCAAAAAACTCAAAAAAACTTCCTTTCAATTTCTCTTTATCACGAAAACCGTAAATACTGTTTTGTGCCTCTAAATGTCTTTTGCTTCGGATGCTCTCAGCCAATTCAAGGATTTTTTTGTTCTCGTCCTTTTGGGCTTTGGTTAGGCTACCTTTTTCGGGTTCGGGTTTGAGATACAAACCAAGATGCTCGTATTCTCTTTTGCCTTGGTCGTAGTAATCAAGGTAGAGGGTAATCTTGTTACCCTTTTTGCGTTGTCTTAATGTTATTTTCATTTCTCATCAGTTAAAAAGATTATCAATTTCGGAACGTGGTATAATGGTTCTTCTGCCCAGTTTACCTGCTTTTATATCTTCTCTTTGAATCATTCGTTGAATTGTCCATCTGCTTGCACCTAATAAAATGGCAGCTTCTTGAACGCTTAAAAACTCCTTATCTCTAAGATTGATAAAATTGCCTGTTTGAATCGGCAGGCTTTGCAGACTTTGCAAGTTTTCGGAATTTGCAGAAGTAACGGATTTGATTTGCTCCTTTAGGGTAGTCTGTATTTTTTCCTCTCTCTTGATTTGCTTGTAGTGTCGGGAATTACAAGTTTTTGAGCAATACCTTGTTGTTGTGGTCTGGGCAACAAATGCCTGACCACAATATTGACAGAATTTCGGTATTTTAATATTACTACTCATACGTTGCTAGTTGGTGCAGTATGTTGCTCGGTGGTGCTGATTGGTGCATCATTTCACCAGTACCTTTTAATTTGTGCCTTTGGGCAACAAATCTGTTGTTTGAGCAACAACTGGGCAACAAATATAAGTAATAAAGTGCAATTGGGCAACAAACAAGAGAAGAAATAACACTTGTAAAGCTAACAATAGTAGGTAGTTAGCAAATAAAAGAAAGGTAATTACTTTCCAATACAAAAATTAGCAAAAATATTTCCCAACAAATCGTCATTTGTAATCTCGCCGGTAATCTCACCAAAATGATATAAAGCCTGACGAATATCTATAGCTAGGAGATCGCCGGTAAGATTTTGATTTAAACCTTCCTGCACTTTATTGATTTCTTCCAACGCTTTCAGTAAAGCATCATAATGTCTTGAATTTGTTACAATTGTATTATTGTTTCTTAATTCTCCGGTATTTACCAGACTAAGAAGTTTTTCCTTCAAAGCATCCACACCATCGTTATTTTTTGCTGAAATTAAGTGGAGATTTGAGATTTGAGATTTGAGATTTGAGATTTGAGAATCGTTTAATTTGTCAATTTTATTGGCAACTACTAAAAGCTGTTTTTCCGGGAAGCGGGTTTTTATTTTTTCCATTTCCATTAAAAATGCAGCACTATTCTTAGCTACTTCTTCGGCATTAAGCAGCAGCATCACTATTTCTGCCTGGCCAATTTTTTCATAGGTTTTTTTAATTCCCAAACCTTCTATTATATCTTCGGTTTCCCGAATACCCGCAGTATCTATAAACCGAAAACCAATACCGCCAATACTTATTTCATCTTCAATAGTATCTCTTGTTGTTCCCGCAATTTCTGAAACTATGGCTCTCTCTTCATTGAGTAAAGCATTAAGCAACGTAGATTTTCCCACGTTAGGTTCGCCCACAATAGCTATGGGAATACCATTTTTCAATACATTTCCTACGGCAAAAGAATCGATAAGCCGCTTTAAAACGTTTTGGATTTTAAATATTAGTGCCTGAAAGGCTTCCCTGTTTGCAAACTCCACGTCTTCTTCGGCAAAATCGAGTTCGAGTTCAATTAAGGAAGCAAAATTGAGCAATTCCTGTCGCAGGATTTGAATTTCATTAGAAAAACCACCACGCATTTGTTGCATGGCAATTTGGTGAGATGCACTGTTTTCGCTGGAAATCAAATCGGCAACGGCTTCTGCTTGGCTTAGGTCCATTTTTCCGTTTAAGAAAGCACGCAGGGTAAACTCTCCAGCTTCCGCAGAACGACACCCTTTTCTAATGAGTAACTGAATAATTTCTTGCTGAATGTATGGACTACCGTGGCAAGAAATTTCTATGGTATTTTCGCCGGTATAAGATTTGGGGCTGTAAAATATAGAAACCAGAACTTCGTCAAGAATTCTATCGCCATCCACTATATTTCCCAAATGCAAAGTATGCCCTGGCTGATTTTCAAGGTTTTTATTATTTTTTGTCTTAAATAAAGGAGCGATTATTTGCATAGCCAAAGATCCGGAAACCCGGATAATTGATATCGCACCTGCCCCTGCGGGAGTTGCGAGTGCTACTATAGTGTCTTGTTGTATCATCAGGACAAAAGTACAAAAAGAAAACACTTTAAGCCTTTTTAGGGTTTTTCCTTTTTTTTTTGAGGAAAAATCCTTAGTATATTTCATATTATTTCCTTTAAAATATATACTTTTAATATATATTAAGAAAAATGTAGGATTTACCTTAATAGAACAGCACCACAATAGGATAAAAAGTTATATGCAGCAAAATTACAAACGGCCATTTTATCAGTACCCCATTATTATAGGGATAATTGCATTTTGTGTTTTATTAGTAGTAACACAATATCTATCTTTTCAAAAATACCAACTAAACATTTCAATAGAAAAACAAAACACCATTCAGGAACTTAATAGGGTTACAGATCAATTACAAGTTAATATTAACAATGCACTTTCTGTAACAAAAACGCTTGTATTTCTTGTAGAAAATTATGGCGTGCCAGAAGATTTTTCACTAATTGGAGCACGGTTAATGGAAAATAATTCTTCTATCGATGCTGTGCAACTATTAAAGAATGGCATAATAACAGATATGTACCCCATAAAAGGGAATGAAATGGTTATAGGGCATAATGTTTTGGAAGATACCACCCGAAATAAAGAACTTTTCAAGGCCTATGAACGTGACGAATTGTATTTTGGCGGTCCTTTTGAATTACTTCAGGGCGGTCTGGGAATAGTTGGCAGATATCCCATTAAAGGAGGAGAGCCTTACAGCTTTGCAGCCGTGGTTATTGAACTTTCTACCTTATTGGAAAATTCTGGAATTGCAAATGATGACCCTTCAGAAAATTATAAATTCCAACTTTCCAAAACCAATCCCAATACCAATCAGGAAGAGTTTTTTCTAGAAAAATTTGATCTGGAACTTTCAAATCAAATGGTAATTATTAAAATACCTCGAGGAGAATGGAAATTATATGCAGCTATAAAAAATACAACACGTTGGGATGGGGTCATACAACTTTTTGTTTTAGGTCTACTACTTTCCTTTTTAGGGGGATATTTATTCTGGTATATTTCAAAACAACCAGCCCGATTGCAACGAGTTGTAACTGAGAAAATAAAATTAATCAGTACTAATGAAAAACGATATAAAGCATTGGTAGAGAACAGCCTTGACGGTGTGGTCATATTAAATCCTGAAGGAAATGCCACTTATGCTTCACCAACGATTTTCAAAATTTTAGGGTATACAGAAGAAGAAATTAAGAAATTAAATCTATTTGATATTTTACACGATGAGGATAAACCTTTTGTAGCGGAAGAATTGCAATATGTAATGTCAAATCCGGGTATGACCATAAATGGACACATAAGTAGGATAAAACATAAAGATGGCTCTTGGCGGTGGATTGAATCATCGATTACTAACTTGCTGGAGGACCCTGATGTTAGGGGAATTGTGGATAACTTCAGGGATATAACACATAAAAAAATTGCTGAAAACCGCATTATAAAAGAAAAAGACCTTTCTGAAGCAATTATCAATACTTTACCGGGCATATTTTATCTCTATACAAAAGATGGCAGGTTCTTAACATGGAATGAAAATTTTGAAACGGTTTCCGGATATACCGCGTCTGAAATAAGAAATATGAAACCTACTGACTTTTATGCCCCAGAAAACCAAGAGTATATTTCAAATAGAATTCAGACGGTTTTTGAGGAAGGGGAATCGTTTGCCGAAACTTATTTATATACCAAAGACAAGGAAAAAATCTACTATTATTTTACCGGAAAATCTATTATATATGAAGATGAAATCTGCCTTGTAGGGACAGGTATTGATTTATCAAAACGCAAACAGGCAGAAGAGGAACTTGAAAAAAGTGAGGAGCAACTCCTATCCATTTTCAACAATACCATAAATTCAGTTATTTTGATGGATGCAAATGGTTTGATTACCAATTGGAATGCTACGGCAGAGAAAATGTTTGGTTGGAAGTCTGAGGAGGTTTTGAATAAACCGATGCACCATTTTATTATGCCTGAAAAGTATAGGGCGTTATATTTCAGCGGTATGGAAAAATATCAAAAAACAGGCAAAGTACCCGTTTTAAAAACAAATAGCGAACTCACGGCCATTACTAAATCTAAAAAGGTAATTGATATCTCCTTAGGTGTGACTACCGTGAAAATAAGAGGAAAGGAATTTTTTATTGGGTTTATTAATGATATCTCGCAGCAAAAAGAAGCAGAAAGGCAGAAAGAATATGAAAAAAGTGACCGGGAAGCGCTCATCAACGCTACTGAAGATTTGATATGGAGTGTAAGTAAAGAGATTACCCTCATTTCAGCAAATGAGGCATTTGAAAAATCATTTGAAAATTATACGGGGGATTCAATAAAGGAGGGAGATTATATACTCTCTGATGAATTATTTGAAACTGAATATCTCAATTTATGGAAAGAATATTATAAAAAAGGGTTAAATGGAGAGCGGTTTAGCGTTCAAACCACTGTACCTCCCCATGAAAATCAAGCAAAAAAGACGGTTGAAACCAGTTTCAGTCCCATTATTGTGGACAGGCAATTGGTGGGCGTGGCATGCCATGCAAGAGACATCTCCCAAAGAATCAAAAATGAAGAAGAAATTAAAGAATACAATGAAAAGCTAAAAACAGCTCAGGAAATCGCACAACTAGGATATTGGGAGTATGATTACCAAACTGAAACCCTTTTTTGGTCAGAGCAGGTTTATAAAATATGGGGACAAGAAAAGGAAAATGAAAATTTACTTACCAAAGAAATGTTTTATAAATCAATACATCCGGATGACCTTCAGAATTTCATGTACAATCAGAAAGAAGCAATTGCAGGACTTAAACCATTGGACATAGAACATCGTATACTACTAAACGGAAATACAGTAAAGTGGGTACATCAAAGAGGAAAAATATTTAAGGAAGAAAACGGACAAAACATTCGATTTGAAGGTACAGTTCAGGATATTACAGTGCAAAAACTTGCCAATATCGAATTAAGAGAGCAGAATCATTTTATAACTACAGCAATCGATAATCTCCCGGTGGGTATTGCCGTAAGAAATATTAAAACGGGAAGGTTCACCTTAATGAACAAAAATTTCACTGAAATTTATGGCTGGTCTAAAAGGGAATTAAGAGATGTAAATAGTTTCTTTGAGAAGGTATATCCAGATGCAGCATATAGGGAAAAAATAACAGCGCAAATTTTTAGCGACCTTGCAAGTAAAGATGTAAATAGAATGCAGTGGGAAGGTCTTCAAGTGACCACAAAAAAGGGAGAAAATCGCATTATTAACGCTAAAAACATTCCACTGTATGATCAAGATTTAATGATATCAAGTGTGGTGGATGTCACAGAAAAAGCAATTGCCGAAGAAAAATTAAATAAAAGCAACGAGCGCTATGAATATGTAACTAAAGCTACTTTTGATGCTATCTGGGATTGGGATATTGAAAAGGATACCATTTATTGGGGAGAGGGATTTCAAACAATTTTTGGTATTGAATCTACAGGAACTAATTTAAATTTTTGGAGTGATCGTGTACACCCGGATGATTTAGAACAGGTGAATAAGAGTATTCAAAACGCTTTTGATGGTTTTGAGAAAAACTGGATGTATGAGTATAGGTTTAAAAAAGGATCTGGTGAATATGCTTATGTGAAAGATAAAGGCATTATTTTAAGAAATATAAATCGTAAAGCAATTCGTATGTTAGGAGCAATTCAGGATATCACCAAAATGCATCAAATACAACAGCTGTATCAAGATCTCTTTCATTTAAGCCCCTTTCCAGTATATGTGTATGATATTGAGACTTTAGAATTTATGGATGTCAATAATGCCGCCGTAGAACATTATGGATATACAAAAGAGGCATTTTTACAGTTAACATTAAAAAATATAAGACCAAAAGAAGATCTTCCTTTTTTGGAGAAGGCCATTGCTAAAATGAAATCTCAAAATTTAAAAAGGACACATGGCTCTTACAGACATCAAAAAAAGAATGGAGATATCATACAAGTTTATATTCAAGGAAATCATTTACAATATATGGGTAGGGAATGTGAAATTATTGTAGCCTATGATGTTACGGAACAAAAACATCAGGAAAGTGAAATTCTTGCAATGAATGAAAAGCTGCGCAACCTCTCTGCACATTTACAAACCGCCAGGGAAGAGGAACGTATATATATAGCGCGCGAAATTCATGATGAATTAGGGCAACAACTTACCGGTATTAAGCTGGATGTTTCTTGGTTAAAAAATAAAACAGCAGAAATCTATCCGGAAGGAATAGAACGTACAGAAAGACTCGTAAATAATATCAACCTTACTATTAATAAGGTTCGTAAAATAGCCACAGACCTTCGACCTGGTGTTTTGGATGATCTAGGTCTGGAAGCCGCTTTTGAATGGCACATTCAGAATTTTTATCAGCAAACAGGAATTGTTTGTACACTACAAACAAAAAACACAAGGAGCAATTATGATAAGGCTATAAACACCTCTTTATATCGTATATTTCAAGAAGCACTTACTAATATTTTACGGCATGCAGAAGCTACTGAAATTCAAGTTGAACTGTTTGAAGAAAAAGAAATTTTAGTACTTATTGTGCAGGATAATGGTAAAGGAATAACGGAAGTTGAAAAAAATAATATCCTTTCCCTTGGAATTACAGGAATGAAAGAAAGAGCAACCATGCTAGATGGGGAATTCTACTTAACTAATCACAAAGAAGGTGGTACAGTATTAAAAGTTTGTATACCTTTAAATAATATCTAATAAAAAATGAAAGTCTTATTTGCAGATGATCACGCAATATTAAGAAAAGGTCTCATAGAAATCCTTAAAGATGCCTATATGGGCCTACAATACTTCGAAGCATCTAATGGCATTGAAGCGCTTCAGATTACGAGAAAAGAAAAACTGGATTTAATCCTTTTGGATATTTCCATGCCGGGCAGAAATGGTTTAGAAACCTTAAAGCAAATAAGGGCAGACGGTATTTCTACACCTGTATTGATATTAAGTGTTCAGCCTGAGGATCAGTATGCCATTCGTGTTTTAAAAGCAGGAGCTTCGGGTTATTTAAATAAAGACAGTGCACCTGAAGAGTTGCTAACTGCGGTAAACCAAGTCTTGAGAAACAAAAAATACATTTCTACAGAAATGGCCCAGAAACTTGCGGAATCTTTTTCACAACCTTCAGATAAACCATTATATGAAATGCTTTCTGATCGTGAATTACAGGTGCTGCAGTATATTGCTTCCGGCAAGACAGTTTCTGAAATAGGCAAAGAGATTTCGCTTACAGTAAACACTATAAGCACATACAGGGCACGTATCCTCGATAAATTAAACCTGAACAACAATGCAGAATTAACCAGATATGCATTGGATAATAACCTCGTTTAAAATTTTGTAGTACAAAATACTACATACTCTTCATATTACCAACTATTAAAATAAATCCTTCCATACCCTTTCTTTGTATCCTAGAATATCAATAAGATATTTTAATTTTTATTGGAATAAAATAGTTGGGCTTCATATTAAAAAATATCCCCAATTTTTAAATAGAAGCCTTAACTTTTTAAAATACAAATAAATTGGTTTAAGCTGAGAAGCACTCGTTAATGTATTGAACTTTTGAAGAAACTTGTTATTACCAAGGTAGTTTTCATCTTTTTTTGATATAGGGAAATGTTCAACACAGAGTGCTTTTTAGTTTTTTTTTCATTATAAATCTTCCTAAATAGATGATTTCAAAAAAAAGTTTTGCTAAGTTAAAAGTTTTTATAGCTATTTTGCTTTATGCAGGGCTAATTTTATTTCTATTGTAAATTCCAATTGTAGTCATTCCTCCTACAATCTTTTTATAGAACTTACTATTTTACAGGTTTTTAATTTCCTCCACCTTTGCAACGGTGTGTAAACATCTGAAATTTTAAATCCCCAGAGTATGTTATTAAAAGTTATGTCAGTTGATGATTCAAAAACTATAAACACCCACTTGAGCTATATTTTTCAGGATTTTCCGGAAGTAGAGTGGGTGGGACATGCTTATACTATTAAAGAAGCTCAAAAGCTTATAGTCATACACAATCCAGATGTTATCTTATTAGACATCATGGTCAATGAAGAGAGTGGTTTTGATTTACTTGACTTTGTAAAGTCTAATTATCCTTCGACTGTTGTATATATGCTTAGTAATGTCACCGATACATTTTATATTAACAAAAGCAGAGAGATGGGCGCATACGGGTTTATAGATAAATCTTTTGAATTTTATTCCATTAATCATATTTTGAAATCCCTATATCAAGTTAAATTTTGTGACAACTAACTGAAAAGTATAACAAAACTTTAATTTTAACTTAACGATAATTAATAGAGTCCCTAGTTACTTTTCGGCATAGTTAGCAAAGACCCAAAAAACTTAAGCAATGATTAAAAAGGAAGAAATATTAATAGAAGATCATATACTAAATGGTGCAATAGATTTATCTGAATTTAATACAGTTACAAAACGGACTTCAAAAATAATCCCAACAGTAAAATCAGAAATAAAAGATCCTTTGGATTTCAAATTAACCCTCCCAACTACCGCACCAAATGTCTTTAAAGAAATCAGTTTTATCACCGATTTTGAAGGTAATTTTAAATTTTTGAATCCTGCATTTTTATCAAAAAATAATATCACAGACTCTTCGTTTTCCGGCAGAAATCTCATCGATTGCATTCACCTAGAAGATTTGCCTTCTAGTATTGAATTCTTAATTAAACTTATACATGGGGAGACCTCTATTTTCACATTTCAAAGCCGTGTAGCTTTTGTTGAAAATGTGTTTAAAAATTTGATATGGAATGTAGCCTGTTCAGGACAATTGTTATTTTTTACAATTTCTGAAAATGTAATTTTCTCAGATGTATCTCAACAGGAACTTAAAGAAGATACACTCGAGGATTTGTATTTTGACACTATCTACTGGAAATTGGAGGTTTCTAATTCCATTAAGAATTGGGATCAAATAGTCTTGCCTTATATAGACTCCTGAATAGAAATAAAAATTGACAACAATACTTTGTAGTTTAAACCGCTACAAACTTTTGTTATAAAAATCTACTGCTTTTTATGAAGCGTAATCCTACATTTCGCATATTAATTAGGATTAACTATGTCGCATAAAGTTTTGTTTGTCGATGACTCCATTTTCATCACACCGCATTTAAAGTGTTTAATGAGTAAGGTAGCAGGTTTTGAATTTATTGCCCATGCACTAACGTTGACAGAAGCTCATGAAATGTTTGATAAGCATAACCCCGAAATTGTTATTCTAGATCTATTTTTAAAAGAAGAGCGAGGAATCGATTTCTTGAGCTTTTTAAATGAACACCATCCTAAAACTTATGTTATTGTTTTAACTAATAATACAGATACATTTTACAAAAAGAAGTGTAAATCGCTTGGTGCAGGGTGTTTTCTGGATAAATCTTATGAATTTGATAAGATTGCAGATTGTTTGTTGAAATATAGAGAAAATTAAATAATTAGTTATTTATCCCCATTTTCCCGAATGTTACCAAAAATCCCCAAAAAAAATACTAAAATCATAAAATTTAAAACCCTAATCCTTCAAGATTCTCTTGAGGCGGCATTACTAGTAAAACAAAAGTTAGACGCAAACAAAGAGTATAGCTTTGAGTTACACTTTACAAATGAGAAAACAATTTTCAGGGAGTTATTAATTGACATTAAGCCTGACATTATTATTTATGACCTTGATCTAAAACAAATGGATGTTACTGAAACAACAACTTTTTGTAAAATGTTTTATGCTGAAATACCTTTGATTATTGTTGCAAATGATTTCTGTAATACTAAAGCCATAGAA
>Ga0209284_10004636_pt1 | contig 15194 bp, 17 predicted proteins | sample FRY03_FD_187211 | JGI IMG/M metagenome (GOLD analysis project Ga0209284, IMG submission 187211) | Freshwater microbial communities from Lake Fryxell liftoff mats and glacier meltwater in Antarctica - FRY-03 (SPAdes) (version 2) | ecosystem: Environmental > Aquatic > Freshwater > Ice > Glacier... | reverse complement strand
GCCCAGGCCGGAAGCGGAAGTCATCCAGGCCGAGCGAGAACGGCGTCGTGGACCTCTCGCCTTTCGAGTTCCTTGGATAAGCTCGCCGATCTCATCCCGCCACCGCGCAAGCACCGACATCGCAACACGAAAGTCTTCGCGCCGAACCACTCCCTGCGGCCGGCCGTGACGACGCTCGCCATCGGCAATGCCGCGGCAGCCAGACGCCGAACCAAGGCTGCTGCCATGCAGTGAACGCCCGCGCCGCACACGCCAATGGCCACTGCAACACCGCCGGCCAATGCTCCCACGACACCTCCCGGATTGCTTGGGCGAAACGGCCGTGCTCGAATCGCCGAGAAGTTTCCGCTCGAGTGCCCACGCTGCGGCGGCGACATCCGGCTCATCGCCTTCAGACTTTTTCCAGAGTGTGAAACCCTCCCTGGCCTTCGCACTCTGGGCAACCTCCGGTTGCTGCGGACTTCCTGTCCGCGACCCCTCCGCCGATTCGCAAGATCCTCACGCACGATCGCGAGCCGCTCGAGCCGCCGCCAGTTTCTCCAGCCCGTGGGCCGCCCACCGACTCACGCCGAACTCGTCTAGTTTCACGACGATCGGGACATCGGCTAGTTTCACGACGATCGGGACATCGTCTAGTTTCACGACGATCGGGACATCGTCTAGTCTCACAACGATCGGGACATCGTCCATGCTCACCCGACGAGCTCCCCATGATCGACATTTGCAGTCTGTGAATGTAGGGACAGAGTGCCGGATGATGGCAGGAGTCGGGGGTGGCTGCGCCGGGGGTGAAAAGCGGTCATTTGGCAGCGGGTTTTGCGAGCGTTCCAGGCGAACTGGCAGCGGCCACCAGGTCCGCCACACAGCCTGCGTGCCGCTTATCGGCCGCCCGACACTTGCGGAAGTGCCATTGACCGGGCTATCCTTCAATCGAGGAGGAGCATATCGACTGTTCAATTCAGTACATGAATACTTTGCCGCTACGCACCGAGACGCTTGAAAATGACAGTCTGTGCGAACTAGCGGAAGCAATGATCTCGTTGAGCGCGCGGTTGTCATCGGCGAAGACCGGTCACGAGCGGACATTGGTGGAGCGGCAGATCGAGGCCACGGATCGCCAGATCGACCGCCTCGTCTACGACCTGTACGGCCTGACCGACGCCGAAATCGCTCTCGTCGAGGAGGTCACCGGATCGTGAACGAGACCGCGAAGGTTCATCATTATTTCGTGGATGAGGCGGGTGACCTCACGCTGTTCGACAAGCACGGCCGCGACATTGTCGGCTCGGAAGGGGTGTCTCACCTGTTCATGGTGGGCGTGGCGCATGTTCCCGATCCCGACCAGGCTCATCAACGGCTGGAACAACTTCGGGCAGAATTGCTGGCGGACCCGTACTTCAAGAATGTCCCGTCGATGCAGCCGCAGGAAATGAAGACCGTCCATTGCTTTCACGCCAAGGATGACCTGCCGGAAGTTCGTCGCGAGGTGTTCCGCCTGCTGCCACAGCTTGGCGTCAAAGTGCAGGTGGCTATTCGTCGCAAGTCCAGCTTGGCGAGCGCGGCTCGAATGCTGTTTCAACGGGGCCAGAAACTCCGCGCGAACGACGTGTACGATGATCTAGTGAAACGGTTGTTCAAGAACCTGTTGCATAAGGCGGACGAGAATCGCATCGTCTTCGCTCGCCGCGGCAAGTCCGCCCGTGCCGAAGCGCTGCAAGAAGCCATCGCGCACGCCAAAGCCAACTTCCAAAAGAAGTGGGAGATCAAATCGGATCGCCCGACCAGCATCCATGCGGCCTACCCGTCGGAGTCCGCCGGGCTGCAAGTGATCGACTACTACCTGTGGGCGCTCCAGCGGCTTTACGGACGAAGTGAGGATCGGTTCTTTCAACTCTTGGCGGGAGACTTCAAGCTGGTCATGGACTTGGACGACCAACGAAACCAGCGGTACGGCGAGTGGTATTCGGCAGCGAATCCGCTGAGTCCGGACAAAATAAAACCCGTCACGAGCTAGGCTCAGGTGGACTTGCCACCCGAACACACGGCATGGAGCCGGCGTTCGCTTGTCACGGGCTGAGGATGAGTCTATAGACAATGACGATACAAAGCTAGGCTTGGAATGCCACGGTCCTACCGGCACCGCATGGATTCGTAGCCGTTGGATTATCCGAACCGGGGAGGATTTCCCCCGTCTGACCAGTTGCTACGTCCTTTGAAATTGAGGAGAGTTGCCTTGAATAACCCGATCCACCTTCTTGGACGTGGTCGCATTGACCGAAGACCTGCCCCAACGTGGGCTCCGTTGTGACCAGGTCGGTGCCGTTGTCGAACTGTTCGCACCGGACGGCTACGAAGTCGAATTCAGCGATGATGACGGGCGCACCTCCGCGTGCCTAGCGCTCCGGGCCGATCAGCTTCTCGTCCTCCACGATGACCCCGTCGAAGTCGGCTGAACGGCCGGGGTGGGCATCGACTGATTGCAATGTACCCGGAGTAATCGTATGCCTTGCGAACTGTACCAAGATGTCATTCTGACGACCGATATTCCAGCGCACGGTTTGTGTATTGGCGATGTGGGGACGGTCGTGGAACGTCACGTTGTCCCCGGACGCGAAGACGACTACGGCGTGGAATTCTTCGACATGACTGGCCGTACGGTGGCGGTTGCCACAGTGCCGATATCCTGGCTCCGCACGCCCACCCCCGCGGATCGCCCCAGCACTTGGACGCTGGCTGCGATCGCTGGCTCTGTGGAGTTGCCGGTGGGTAGGACTATTCCTACTCCAGAGGCTATCGCGTTGTGGCTTAGTATGGTGGCGATCACACTGTTTTTATTCTGCCAGACACTGGGAATCGCGGCGTGCAAAGCCCGCTTGATGCCGGTTTCCCTACGGTTTCAGCCGATCAATCCACGCTCACTCATCGCATGCGGCGCAATGGTGGCCTCCCGTGATAGACTGCGGCACGAACACCGGACATTCGCGATCGGAAATCCCACACAACCCGTTTCAGCAGAAGACATTACGCCCGTTTCCGCGACTCGTTGTCGCCGGAGATAGTTTTTGCAGGGCGCAATGTTGACCGAGATAGCTTGCGCAAACGAATACTTGTTATGTCCTTGGATCCGAACCCCTATTCCTCGCCTGCCAGGTTCAGCGAAGCGCCTCCGCGCGGTGATTCCCCCTCTGATTTTTGGCGGCTTCCATTCTGGTGCGCCGTGCTCCTGTTTGTCGTGCCCACGCTGATCAGCGGCACGTTGTTGATTTGTACGTACGCTGTTGGCATTGAAGCCGGAGTCGGCAACGAAGGAAGGGATACGCCGGGCTGGGCATTCGTCGATTGGATTCCGTTGGTCGATCTGCCAGCATATATCGTCGTTGGAATACTCTCTGGAACGTTTCTCCCTCACCCCGGAGACGCCTTTTGCGACCTCGATGATATTCATCGTACCTTCGTACTGGGCCGCATTCTCTGGCCGCTCATTGGGTTTGCAATGGGCCTGATCTACAACAAAATCCAACGCTCGAGCGGCCGGAGGGCATAACCAGTCGTTGCACCCGACCACGGCAGCGGTGGTTAGGTTTAGTAAACTGATTGGCGTGGCAAGTGAACTTTATCGTTAGCCGCCGTGATGCCAACACGAACCGCCAGTGCCGTCATCCTCGCCGCGTTAGCTTCCGCCGGCGTAGTTGTTTCTGCGTTGGTGGTCCGCGAAGATGGCTGGAATTCGCGTGCCGATCACTGGCCGGTTTTAAGCGCCGACTGACGCGTCAAGGAACTGAGTTCGTTCTCCGCGACGTTCAGCCAACTGCCGTGCTTGGGCGTATGGCAGAACTCAATGCTGCGGACTAACTGGCGTACTCGAGCTGGCGGGAAGGTCTCATAGAATGTCCCTTTCGTGTGGGTGTTGAGGTTGTCACACACCAGAATCACTTTGTCGCACTTCCGGTAACGCCCTTCGAGCAGCCCCGCGACTTCCCGTGCCCAATCGGCTTTCGTTTTCGATTTGGTCAGCCCGTTTTTTTTAGCGTCCGCCGCACGGTCTCATGGCTGATCGAGTCGGCAATCTCCAGAAATCTCCAGAATCGCAAACCAACGCCGAACCCACAACCACCATATTCATAGCTGTGACAAAGACCTAGCGCAAATGCCCCGTCCCGGACTCGAACCGGGAACCCTCTGATTAAGAGTCAGATGCTCTGACCAATTGAGCTAACGAGGCGGCTGTTCCTTTCTACTCGATCAAGCCTTTTTTGAAAACTCCCTCTGCAAAAACACGCCCTCAGTCACCACTATTCCTAGCCCCTCAAACAGACCGTCGGTCGCGGCAGGGGCAGGGATGACTCTGCCCACAAAAGCGACAAAGATTGAGGGTTTTTCAGTTACCGGCTACAGTTGGCCCTGTCCGCAGTCCGGATACAACTTTCACTCGAGAAAAGATGAGGCTTTCAGATGGGTAGGTTTGCTGGCATGAAGGGGATCGTCCTGGGCGTGGCCAACGATCATTCGATCGCATGGGCTATTGCCAAAGAGATTCTGGCCGAAGGCGGGCAGATTGGTTTTTCCCACCTCCCCGATCGCCCTGACGATGAGCGGCAACGCAATCGCCGCCGTGTTTCCCAACTCACCGACCTTGAGCCAAACGCCAAGTTTCTTGTGCCCATGGATGTTTCCAGCGACGAACAGATTGCTGCTGTTATCGACCGGGCACGAGAGGAATTCGGCACGCTTGATTTTGTAGTGCATTCGATTGCCTACGCGCCACTAGAGGACCTCAAAGGCGAGACCACCAATTGCAGTCGCGAGGGCTTTCGCGTCGCCATGGAGACCAGTGCCTACAGCTTGCTTGCTGTCGGGCGTTACGCCCGCAAGATTCTTAATCCCAACGCTTCAATTCTCACGCTCACCTACTTCGGTGGTGAAAAGGTCGTGCCCGGCTACAACATCATGGGCGTCTGCAAGGCAACGCTCGATGCCTGCGTCAAATACATGGCCTACGATCTTGGGCCAGTCGGCGTCCGCGTCAATGCCATCAGCGCCGGCCCACTGCGCACGCTTGCCGGTCGCGGTGCAGGTGTTGATGAAATGCTCGGCCTCTACGAACGGATGGCTCCCTTGGCTCGCAACATCTCACAGGAAGAGGTCGGCAAGGCCGGCGCGTGGCTCTTGTCGCGAGAGTCGCTGGGCATTACGGGTGAGATTTTGCACGTCGATGCCGGTTACAACATCATGGGATCGCCCGGACGGTTGCTGGAGCTGGTGTCAAAACCGGAGTGATGCCGGCGCGATTTCCGTCCCTTTGTCCGTCACTTTTCTAAAACTCGACTGCTGTGTTAAGCCCGATGTGACCAGCTCGATGTGGCGGCAATTCTAAGGCGGGTCGTAACCACCTCGATGCCATGGATGGCAGCGGCCGATGCGTTTGATGCCGCGAAGGCTGCCTGGCAAAGCACCATATTTTTCAACCGCCTCGCGAAAATAGGTGCTGCAGGTTGGCTGAAAGCGGCAGTGTCGACCTAAGAGCGGACTGAGCGTGATTTTATAGAGCAGAACAAGGCCCACCAGCAGAAGCGATAGAGCCCGGTCGCAACTGCTGGCTGCTATGCGACAAAGACCATTGAGCCAGGCCATGTTTATTTTCTCCGCTTGGGCTTGGGCGGATGAGCTTTGGCCGCAGCAGGCGGGGTGGCAAGGGGGGTTAGTTTTGATTCCGGCTTGGCACCGAGCGTCACTTTTCTGGCTACCTCAGTTTTCGCTGCTTCTGCATAGCCCACCCGAGCCGTCACGCGGTTGGCAAGCGCGACAATCATGTCTTCCACCTGCCTGGCTCCTGCCGCCCCGGACGGGACACTGCGAGCCCGCACCACAACCACAAAATCGTTGCCGGCCGGCAGCCTGCTCCACGCCATACGAAAGGCTTCCCGAAGCCGCCGCTTCCAGCGATTTCGCACAACCGCATTGCCGATCCGCCTCGATGCTGAGATCCCGATTCGCACCGGTGATTCGGCGTCAATGCTGCCGCCAGAGCTTGGCATGCGAGGGCAGGCGTAGAGCACAAGAGGCCCGCCAGACGCACTTCGATGAAACTCAAAGACGCGGGCAAACTCAGACGGTCGATTGAGCCGTGCGCTCGATGGAAACCGCTGACTCGTAGCCATCACCACCGCAGCTGCGCGCGAGGACCAGCGGCCCCCGCGTCGCTGGCCGCCCCTGTTTGAACGATCGCATCGGCTGCCTTGGCGGCGGCTAGAAGCCGCTGCATTAAATCGGTATCGGCCCCCTCGGGCAGCATGACCTGCACTTCGGCGATCAAGTCGCCTTTGGTCCCATTGGCATGCCGCACGCCCATCCCAGTGGCCCGTAATTTTCGGCCGCTGGAAGTGAGCGGTGGAATCCGCAGGCTGATTGTGCCCCACGGCGTCGGCACATCGACTTTCGCCCCCTCGATGGCCTCCGACAGACTCACCGGCAGCGTCACTTCAAGTGTATCGCCGCTGCGATGAAAAAAAGCATGTGACGCAATCTGCACTTCCAGCAGCAGATCCCCCGCCGCCGCACCGCCGGAGCCCGGCAAACCCTGACCACGCAGTCGGATTCGGCCACCGTCGGCTAGACCTTGCGGAATCGTCACGCTGATCGTCTCGGCTTTGCCATCTCGATCGAGTCGCACATCTGTTTTGCCACCGTCAATTGCCACGCGAAAAGGAATCTCTATCTTTGCAGTCACATCCTGACCAGGCACGGCGGCACTGCGTCGGTTGCCGCGAGAGGCTTTGGCTCCCCCGCCAAACAAATCGCCAAACCCACCACCTCCAAACAGATTCTCGAGATCGATTTCACCTCCTGGAAAACCACCGCCCCCCGGGAAAGGATTGCTGCGGCCACCACCAGCGCCGCCCGCACCAACTCCTTCAAATGAACTGCCGTAGCGGTCGTACATCTCCCGCTTGCTCTGATCGTTGAGGACATCAAACGCGGTTTGTACCTGTTTGAACTTTTCCTTGGCCGAGGCATCGTCGGGATGCAGATCGGGGTGGTACTTCCTGGCCAGATCGCGGTAGACCTTGCGGATATCCTCTGCCGACGCCGTGCGCGGCACACCAAGCGTCTGGTAGTAGTCATCAGCCATCGCGATTGCTCAACTGCTTTCTGTGGGAGTCGTTCGAATCGACACTCTGCTCCCCCGTGATTCTAGAAAGAGTGCCCAAGTCGCTTCAAGGAGCCGCTCCTCGGCTCGCCCGGCAGATGCCGTTTCTCGTTTCGGCCTCCGCATCCAGCCAGAATGGCACGCTAGCCGCTCAGGGCTTATGTCTGTTCAGAATGAACTGCCGCCGGCATCACTGCCACTGGCCATCGCCACATCGGGCCCCTCTTTCTGGTTCAGACAATCGACTTGGCAGCGGCGCGGCGTCTCGCCCGGAAGCGGCTTGAGCAGGTGAAAATCGCCCTGCGGATTGAGCAGGCGGGCTCGGGTATTATCAGCCAGATAGATAGGAATGATTTCTTTTAGAATCCGCGTGATGAGGTCTGGGGCCAAGATGGGAAACATCACCTCGACGCGGCGGAAAAAGTTGCGCGGCATCCAGTCGGCGCTGGAGAGAAACACTTTTGCATCCTCGTCGGGCCCAAACACATAGATCCGACTGTGTTCCAGAAATCGATCCACAACGCTGCGCACTCGGATCGTTTCGCTCAAGCCGGGCAGGCCAGGTCGCAGCGAACAAATGCCGCGGGCAATGATGTCGATCGGCACCCCCGCCTGGCTGGCGCGATAGAGCGATTCGATCACCTGATGATCGACCAGCGAGTTGAGCTTGGCAACAATCCGCGATGGTCGCCCCTCCCGAGCACGAGTCGCTTGCTCCTCGATCAACTCCAGCGTGCGGCGATGGAGGTCGTTGGGGGCGGTGATCAATCTTCTCCACGCATGGCCCTGCGAATAGCCTGTCAACAGATTAAACAGCGCCGAAGCATCTTCTGCGATTTCCTCGTTTGCGGTGAACATGCCCATATCGGTGTAGAGCAGGGCCGTTGTCGGGTTGTAGTTGCCGGTGCCAAGGTGCACATAGCGACGCAGGCCCTGCCCCTCCTGCCGTACCACAAGCGACACCTTGCAGTGCGTTTTTAAGTCGAGAAACCCAAACACAACATGCACCCCCGCCCGCTCCATCCGCCGCGCCCAGTTGACATTATTAGCCTCGTCAAAACGGGCCTTGAGTTCCACCAGCGCCGTCACATGCTTGCCCGACTCCGCTGCTGCCATGAGCGCTCGGGAAATTGGCGAGTCGCCGCTGGTGCGGTAGAGCGTCTGCTTGATGGCCAGCACACGGGGATCGTTGGCGGCGCTGGCTACAAACTCGACAACCGGGTCGAACGAGTCGTAGGGATGGTGCAGCAAAATATCGCGTTGGGCAATCGACGCGAAGATGTCCTCGCCGCGGCGGCCCATCCCGCGCGGCGTGCGGGGCGTAAAGGGAGCGTCATGAAACTGATCGAAGCCGGGCAGCTTGTAGAGTTCCCAAAGGCCTGTCAGGTCGAGGGGTCCGTCGATCCGATAGACCTCGCTGTAGCCGTCGCCCGTGCCATCGTGCAGAGCCTCGTCGTCGATGATCAGGCGGGCCAGCGACGGATCGGCCTTGGAGGCAATCTCAATCCGCACTGCCTGCCCGCGTTGCCTCGTCTTGAGTCGCTCCTCGATCAGGCGCAGCATGTCGTCGGACTCCTGTTCTAGAAGTTCCAAGTCGCTGTCGCGAGTGATTCGGAATGTGGTCCATGAACGGACATCAAACCCGCCAAAGAGTTCGGGAAGACGGGCAGCCACAACATCCTCTAACAGTACAAACTGCGTTCTACCGGCAACACTTCCCGGCACGGCGACAATCCGCGGCAACACCTGCGGCACCTGCACCACGGCAAACATCTGCTTGGGGCCAAGACCCTCTCTGTGTTGGAGCATCGCGCCGAGATAGAGACCGCGATTGTGGTAACGCGGCGAGGGGTGCGCTGGATCGATGGCCATTGGCGTCAGGATCGGCAGGGCCCGCTCGCGAAAAAATCGCTCCAGGTGCTCGAGCTGTTCAGCCGTAAGATTCTCATATCGCAAAAGTTCAAAGCCCTCGGCTGCCATCGCTGGGCCAAGGCTTTCCTTCAAACAGCGGTATTGTCGGGCGACTAATTCCTGCGTGCGAACGGTAATCGTTTTGAGTTGCTCGATAGCCCGCATGCCATCCGGTGCGAAATCCTGAGGTGCGCTTTCGCCAAAGGCCTGCTCGCGAACACCCGCCACCCGGACCATAAAAAACTCGTCTAGATTCGAACTGAAGATCGCCAAAAATTTGAGCCGCTCCATCAGCGGATTCTCGGCGTTCTCCGCCTCCTCGAGCACGCGTAGATTAAATCCCAGCCAACTCAACTCCCGATTGATAAAGGCCTCTGGACCAGCCTTTATTTCGGCAATTTCTTTGGCCGGCTGCGAGTTTTCCGGCATTTGATCCGTCGTTGCTGCAAAGTCAGACATCAGATGGCTCGCGGGTGGATATAGGATTCAAGTGGAATGACTCAAAACTCTTTGGCTCTCTTTGGCTCTCTTATAGGAGTCTGAAGAGTCTCTTGAAGTCTACTGACGGGTGCCTCGCCCGATACCCCTGCAGACGAAAGCAAACAATATTCACACTATAGTCCCACCCATGATCGATTCGACTGCCGAGTTCGTGGCCATCTGTCGACGCATTCCAGCGTCCTGCCCGCCGTGGGGCCGTGGCTGGTGCGCGGCAGTGGCCTGCATTCTGGAAGCCTCCGCTCCCAAGCCTGGCAATGTCTATCCCGGTGCCGATTTTCACGATCTCTCTTTTGCCGAATTGATTGCTGCTGGTCTGGCGATCTCGCCGATCCTTGAGCGGGCGGCAGAACTGCCTGTCGGCCGCGTCATTCTACAGGCGGTGCAGGCCTCGCGGAGCGTGACGCGATCCAATGCCAATCTCGGCATCGTTTTGGCAATAGCACCTCTGGCAGCAGTGAGAGATGCTCCGCCAACTGAGCACGATCGAGTCGGCGACGGCGATTATCAATCTTTATCGCAGGAGCGTGTCGCTGCTGTTTTGGCTCGACTCGGGCCCACCGATGCGGCCGATGTCTGGCAGGCAATCGCCTGTGCCAATCCCGGAGGCATGGGGTCGGCCAAGAGCCACGATCTGGCTGGGCCGCCTCCCGACGATCTGCTGGAGGCAATGCATCTGGCTGCTTCCCACGATCAGATTGCCAAGCTTTGGAGCCGTGGCTATCACGAACTCTTTGCTGGTCCTGTCAACGATCTCGCGGTTGAATTGAGAGCAGGCTCGCTGCTGGCTCACCCCGCTCCGCTCACCGGTGTATTGGAGGCGATTGTGCGCTGTTATCTGCGGCAACTGGCGCGACAGCCCGATTCACTCATTGCCCGCAAGCACGGCGACCTGATTGCAGCGGAGGTCTCACTGCAGGCGGCGCATCTTGGAGCGATCGCCCAACAAAACTCTTTTCAAAGTCCCGCGTTTGTGGCAGGGCTAGCCGACTTCAACGAGTATCTGCGCTCGCCGCCTGGGCTCAATCCGGGCACCACTGCCGACTTGATCGCCGCTAGCCTGTACATTCTGCTCAGAGGTGGCCGACTCAGGCCACTGCTTGAGCCCCTTTTCATTTGACCATTCAACTCCCTGACCATTGAGCCGCTGATCTCAAGGAGCCAAGTGACACCGGAGCATCCCGCTAAAAACGTTGAGGACCAATGAGCGAACAATTTCAAGTGCGCATGCGCAAAGCCGTGCATGTCTTTTCGGCCGGCCACTTTATCACGCTTCGCAATGATCTCTGCGAGGCCGTCCACGGCCATAATTGGACCGTCGCTGCAGAGATAGCAGGCGTCCCCGATGCCCACGGCATGGTGATCGACTTTATTCTGTTGCGCGACCTGCTTTCGAAGATCACAGCGCGTTTGGATCACCACATGCTGCTGCCGACACAGAACCGTTTCCTGACTGTGATCACGCAACCTGTGCCGATGCCGACTGGCGAATTTAAACAGACCTGGTCGCAGCCACAAAAGCCGCCTGCCACTGAGATTGAGGTACGGTTTGCCGACCGCCGCTGGGTCTTTCCGGCCGACGAATGCGTCCTCTTACCGATTGAGAATACGACAGCCGAATGGCTGGCTCGCTGGATCGGCCGCGAACTCCTCGTCGCCATGACGGCCGCCGGCTGCCCTCTGCAGGGCACTCTGGGCATCGAGGTCGATGAGTGCCTGGGTCAAGCGGCCGTCTGGGAAACTTGTTCGTCCTTGACCCGAGACAGGCCCAGATAGCCCGAGACAGCAAGTCGACTGCACTGGCTTTTACACGGATGCAACGCTCAGTTTTCTGGCCGCCTCAATCGCCAGCGTGAGCACTCGATTGCTGAGCCGAATCCGCATCAATCCAGAGCCGTCTGGATTGCGGTCGACCTCCCCGCTGGCCCCCAGCACAAGCCCCAGATCGGTGAGGTATCGCAGAAACTCGGCTGACTGGTCGAGCACCCGCGTCAGCTTAAAACTCGTCCCTGTGGCACATTCAGCGAGCGAGTGGGCTGGCGTTTCAACAGGCGACCGCAGCGAATCACCCTCGGCGCGCGGGATCGGATCGCCGTGCGGATCGACATCGGGATAGTTGAGGAACGTGTCGATTCGATCAACGAGCAGATCGCTGACGGCGTGTTCCATATGCTCTGCCTCATCGTGTACTTCATCCCAACTCATATCGAGAGTGCGCAGCAAAAACAGCTCGATCAGCCGATGCCTTCTCAGCATAAGCAGGGCCAAAAGCGTGCCCGCGCGAGTCAGAGCAACACCTTCGTAGGGTCGATGCGTGGCTAATCGTGCAGCGTCTAAAGTCTTGAGCATGCTGGTGACCGTCCCGGGCGAGACATTGAGCGTTGTTGCGATTTGGCCCGTGCTCGCCGGCCGTCCCTGCTGAGCAGCAACGATCTGATAAATCGTCTTTACATAGTTTTCAACAGTTAGGCTTGGCACGATTCGATTTCCTCAAACAAGGGGTGAACAGACTCTCTCGATAAGTAGACTCTCTCGATAAGTAGACTCTATGCCCCAACGGGCTGTACGAAAGGGTGCGGCAGAAAAAAGGACGACTGACTTTGATCGCAGACTGGTTGACGAGCGCAACGCCTCCTCATTGCTGATCGATCGAGTCTGACGCATTATGGCGTGCTCCACCCGATCATTCGACCCGATTTTTTGAGAGCCTGTTTTTCCTATGCAACTCAATCAGCAAGCCTGGGCTATCGCCGAAACACTCATTGCCGACGCCCAGAGCATGGGCGTTGAATGCCACACCAGCGACAGCGGCGTGCGGATCGTTGATTGTGGTGTCAAACAAACCGGCAGCATCGCAGCCGGCCTGCAACTGGCGCAGGCGGCAATGGCGGGGCTGGGCCAGGCGTGGATCGAGCCGGCTGGAAAAGCAGCCGACAGCTTTCAAGCCGTCTGGCCCGCCTGCCACTGGCCGCTGGTCACAGTCCAAAGCGATCAACCGCTGGCAGCGTGCTTGGCCAGTCAGTACGCCGGCTGGAAGGTGAGCGTTCAGGGCTACTTCGCCATGGCCAGCGGCCCAATCCGCGCCGCCATCGGACGCGAAGATCTCTATGACTCTGAGGCTTTGGGTCTGGGCAGCATGCGCGAGCGGGCTGGCTGTGCCGTGGGTCTGCTTGAGTCTGCGAAACTTCCTCCCGCCGAAGTCTGCCTGTCGCTGGCAGCCGATGCGGGCGTGCCGCCGTCCTCGCTGATTCTGCTTGTGGCTCCCACGGCCAGCCTGGCGGGCACGCTGCAAGTGATTGCTCGATCGTTGGAGACGGCGCTCCACAAATTGCACGAACTTCATTTCGATCTGCGACGCATTCGCTGCGGCATTGGTCGCGCTCCTTTGGCCCCTGTGCCGAGCCAGGATCTGGTGGCCATCGGTCGCACCAACGATGCGATTCTCTACGGTGGCCATGTTGTCCTAGAGGTCAGCGGTGATGACGAAAGTCTGCTGGAAATCGGGCCCCGCATGGTGAGCTGCGCGTCGGCCGACTACGGCGAGCCGTTTGCCAACCTCTTCGAGAAGGCGGGGGGGGATTTCTATGCCATCGACCCGTCCCTCTTTGCACCGGCTTTGGTCGATCTGATCAATGCCGACACTGGCAGGCGGCATCGCTTTGGCGGTATCGCTCCTGACATCGTCGAGCGATCCTTTACGACGGGGGACTGATGCCGATCCGCGTGGTTGTGCTGGGCGATCCGACGGGCTGGCATGTGGGTCGGCTGCTGGCGGCTCTTTGTGCACAAGGCCATCAGGCAACGGCTGTCTGCTGGAGTGAACTGGCTTGCGAGGTGGCGGGAAAACGCGCCGAGGTGTTTTTTCCGTCTGCCATTGCCGAGGCCCAGATCGTCATCGTGCGGGCCATGCCTGGAGGACGGCTGGAGGATGTGATCTTCCGCATGGATCTACTCGGCAGGCTTGAGTCGCAGGGCACGCTGATCGTCAACTCGCCACGGGCGCTTGAAGGGGCGATCGATAAATATTTATCCCTGGCACGCCTAGCCGCTGCGGGTGTGCCGGTGCCTCGCACCATCGTGGCACAGGATGCCGACGCAATTGAGCAGGCCTGGCAGTCGCTCGGGGGTGATTGCGTTGTCAAACCCCTGTTTGGATCGCGAGGTCGAGGGATCCAGCGACTGATGAATCGCGAAGCGATGGAGCCTCTCCTAGAAACTGCCCGGCAAGCCCAGCCGCCAGGCGCTGTGGCCTATCTTCAAGAATTCGTCCCGCATGACGGCTGGGATGTCCGGATTCTGCTCGTGGGCGATCGAGCATTTTCCATTCGTAGGGTCTCTGAGAACGGCGACTGGCGCACCAACATCGCCTTGGGGGCCCGGCCGGAGGCGTTTTCGCCCCCTGCGGCTTGGATCGATGTCGCCCGCCGAGCCGCTCGAGAACTGAAAATAGAAATCGCTGGTGTCGATCTGTTGCCAGCTTCCGACGGCCGTTTACTCGTGCTGGAAATCAATGCCGTACCCGGCTGGCGCGGCCTCGAGACCGCGATCAACATCGACATCGGCAGCGAGGTCGTCAGCTATCTGAAAGCCAGGCATTCAGCCGAAGGGTAGGAAAAACTAGATTTTTCTGGCCCAAACCAGCCGGACACTTAGACGAATGAGAACCGGAGGGGCTGCCTTGTTTCTGCGCAGTAGGCCCTGTGCCCGCAAAACGAGCACTCCTGCACAAAAAGAAGTCTGTCTCGCTGTAATTGCCGTAAGTCGAGCTTTTTGAAGCACTTAGAGACTTCGCTTGACTGCAGTGCCAGCATGGATTCGTCAGCGGACAAATGTTGAACCGCTACGAGTGACATTCTTAGAACGAGACATCTTATAGACCCACGGAAGGGCGATTGACCAATGCTGACCGAGACCATCCCTAGTTCCAGAGCGTTGAATTTGAAGACCGACTCCCTTGCCCAGCACGCCGCCGAACAGGAGGAAAATGCCCGGCTCCCGCGCGAACCCGAAGCAGTCGGCCAACACGCAGCAACGGCAGTGCTACAGGTGGCGGAGCGGCTCTACGCCATGCAGCCGGAATGGGTTGTCTTTTTTCATGAGGTTCTCGGCGTGAATGGCATTGTGCGGCGGACATTTTCTGATCCCGCATCGCTGGTGCGGTTTGAGTGCTCCCCACAGTATGCCCGGATACGCGAGCTCATCGATGTGCTTCGTAACCGCCAGCGGAATGCGACCCAAGACGAGACTTCCCCGCGGATTTCACAGCGGATTGTCACTGTTCGCATGCCCAAAGAGGTTCACGAAACCCTCAAGGCTGAGGCCAGCCAAATGCGAGTCAGCGTCAACACCCTCTGTATTTCCAAGCTGATCAACCTGCTCGACAGCAAAAAGAGGGCTGAGCTTGCTGCTCGCAGCCGGGGCGAAACCGACAGCGAAACCGAGGGCACCGCTGCGGATCACTTCAGCTCCAAGGCACTTCCTCGCCAGCGAATCCGTAAGAAAAAATAGACAAAAAAAGGACTGGAGCGAACCGGTAAGCCGGGTTTTGTCTCCCAGTGGTCCCGAAGGCCCGCTGGGCGATGACCATTTCTCTAGGACGCCGGTTGCCCGACGCCTCCAGCAGCCGACCCGGAAGTTG
>Ga0209284_10004635_pt1 | contig 15195 bp, 20 predicted proteins | sample FRY03_FD_187211 | JGI IMG/M metagenome (GOLD analysis project Ga0209284, IMG submission 187211) | Freshwater microbial communities from Lake Fryxell liftoff mats and glacier meltwater in Antarctica - FRY-03 (SPAdes) (version 2) | ecosystem: Environmental > Aquatic > Freshwater > Ice > Glacier... | reverse complement strand
TTGCATATCCCAGACCAAACTGGACGGCTAGTCCAAGCCAAACTGGACGGCCAGTCCACGGCAAACTGATCGGCTAGTCCACGGCAAAGCGTGCGGCTAGTCCAGAGCAAACTGATCACTTTTGAGCGAGCAAACCTAAGCGGGATAACCGCCATGTCATTCTTTGGTTTTACCGGAGAAGAATATGGCTAACAAGAGGTTATCTATGCGTCGTATTAAAGAAGTTTTACGGCTTTACTTTGAGCAAAACCAGTCTCAAAGGTTAATCAGTTTGGCCATTGGTATCTCAGCCACCACGGCAGGCGATTACGTCAAACGTGCTCAAGCGGCCGGGCTGGGCTACCCGTTACCCCCTGATTTAGATGATCACCAACTGGAGATCATGCTCTTTCCCCCACAACCTAGCCACAGCAACATTGTTCGCGCTGAACCTGACTGGCCTGCCGTTTACGCAGCCATGCGTACCAAAGGCATGACACTCACACTGGCTTGGCAGGAATACAAGAGCACGCATAGCGATGGTTATCAATTGAGTTGGTTCTTTGATGCCTATCGCCACTACACCTCTAAGTTAGGCGTCAGCCTGCGTCAATTCCACCCTGCAGGCCAGTGCTTTGTCGACTATTCTGGCCAAACCGTTGGGGTCATTGATGCGGCAACAGGGGAGGTGCGACAGGCGCAAATCTTTGTGGCCACCATGGGGGCTTCGAATTACACCTATGTTGAGGCCACTTGGAGCCAGAAGCTGCCCGACTGGATTCGTTCGCATATGAGGTTGTTTGAGTTTTTAGGCGGTGTGCCTCAGGTGTTGATACCTGACAATCTAAAAAGTGGCATCAAGGATGCTTGTTTTTACGATCCACAGATTAACCCCACCTATCGAGAGTTTGCAGCGTATTACCAATTTACGGTACTGCCAGCTAGGCCACGCAAACCCAAGGACAAGGCCAAGGTCGAGAACGGCGTGCTGATCACACAGCGTTGGGTTCTGGCGCGACTGCGCAACAGGCGTTTCTTTAGCCTAGCGGAGCTCAACGCGGCTATCGCTCAGCTCGTTGTGGATATGAACAACCGGGCTTTTAAAAAAATGCCTGGCAGTCGTCAAAGCTTGTTTAGCAATGTTGACCGACCCGCGCTTAAAGAATTGCCCGAGCAACCTTACGAATACGCGCAATGGGGACTTGCTCGCGTCAATATTGACTGTCACATCGAGGTCGATGGGCACTATTATTCGGTCCCCTACCGCTGGGTGCGCGAACAAGTCGACACCCGATTAACGGATCACATTCTGGAGGTATTCTCTAAAGGCAAACGGTTGGCCAGCCACGTGCGCTCATTCGTGCGTGCCAAGCACAGCACAACTGTTGAGCATTTGCCTGCCAACCATCAATGGTATTTGAGTTGGTCCCCCGAACGCATGACGGGTTGGGCTGAGCGCATCGGGCCATCAGTCAAGCTGGTTATTGAATATCTGCTCAAGTCACGGCGCCACCCTCAGCAGGCTTACAGAACCTGTCTGGGCGTGCTCAGACTCAGTAAATCGTATGGTGCTGATCGTTTGGAGGCGGCCTGTCTGCGGGCTTTACACGTGAACGCCATGTCATATCGGTCCATTGAGTCGATGCTTAAAACAGGCATGGACAGGCACCCTCTGGCTCTTGACCCCACCCCCTCTACGTTACCGGCTCACGACAATGTTCGGGGCCCAAACTATTACCATTAAAGGAACTGACTCATGTTGTATCACCCCACTTTAGATAAGCTTCGTACGCTCAAACTAATGGGCATGGCCCGAGCGCTTGAAGATCAGAGCGCAATGTCAGAAATAGAGTCCTTCACGTTTGAAGAGCGACTAGGCCTTTTACTAGACTACGAATCAACCCTGCGTGATAACAAAGCGCTTGAAGCCAGGTTAAGACGGGCCAAGCTTAAACTGAACGCCACCCCAGAAGATGTTGACTTCAAGGGAGCACGCGGTATCGACAAAGCAGCATTCATGGCGTTGCTCGATACCCAATGGGTCAAGGCACATCGAAATGTATTGATAACGGGGCCCACTGGGGTTGGCAAAACATATCTAGCCTGTGCACTAGCCAATCAGGTTTGTCGCCATGGTTACTCTGTGCTGTATTGCAGAATGCCACGCTTATTTCCCTTGCTCAGTTTGGCCAAGGTCGATGGGCGTTACGCACAGCTACTGGCACAGTATGCAAAAGTAGATGTCTTACTGCTAGACGACTGGGGGCTGGCGCCCATGACCTCTGAGGCGCGCCATGATTTATTAGAAATTCTTGACGACCGGCACGACCGCAAGTCAACCATTGTGACGAGTCAATTGCCTGTAGAGCATTGGCATGACGCAATGGGCGAGGCCACGCTAGCCGATGCGATTTTAGACCGAGTCGTGCATAACGCACATATGATCAAACTGACAGGGGAATCACAACGAAAAAAACGATCAAAAATTGACTGAAACAAAGCTTTACGTTTATAAACAAAACAACCCCGCGTCGCTTCGCTCCGAAGAGATCAGTTTTAAAGAGTTTGAGTGATCAGTTTGCCGTGGAATAGGTGACCAGTTTGCCGTGGAATCAGTGTCCAGTTTGAGCGGAATACGCAGTCACCTCGCTCGCCACTTACTTAGAAGAAGATTTGCGTTTTGATAAGAGCGCCTTAAACGATTTTGACCTTCAATTACTGCAGCACATTGCACAGCTGGGTATCAAACAGCCCATATTAAACGCGCTTTTTCGCTTACGAGAAAAGACCAAATGAATGTTGTAGAGCAAATGCTAGCTAAGTACCCCAGCAACACCGATGCAGAATTTACGCATGCTTTAGGGTCTGCCTTTCTGAAAAAAACAGCTAGCCGTTACGATCTTCAAATCAAGGGCCAGAAAGTACTTAAAATTTAACTTAAGGCTGCGATTTAATGCTGTAACTTAAGGCGTTAATTCAAGGCTGTGATTTAAGGCTATAAGTTAAGGTTTATTCGTTACGCCAAGCAACTCTTCACAACCTGTTCAGCTTCTTGTGCCGTTATGCTTGGTGAAATAGGCAAGCTGACGATTTCATTGTGAATGCGTTCGGCGATGGGGAAGTCGCCTTTTTTATACCCCATGTCTTTAAACGCACCCTGCAAGTGAGGGGGAATGGGGTAGTGAATTAAGGTGCTCACGCCCAAGCTTTCTAAATGCTTTTGAAAACCATCGCGGTTGCCGTGGCGCACCACGTACAAGTGCCAAACCGGGTCTGCCCACTCGGGTACTGTAGGTAAGATCAAGCCACTTGATGCTGAGCCACTTACTGCTAAACCCTTTTGATACTGCGCTGCTATCACGCTGCGGCGGGCATTCCACTTATCTAAGTACGCAAGTTTGACGCGCAATATCGCAGCCTGCAAGGGGTCAAGGCGGCTGTTGTAGCCTTGCACTTCGTTCACATATTTCACGCGTGAGCCATAATTGCGCAACACTTTTATGCGATCGGCTAATTCTGCGTCGTTGGTTGTAACCGCACCGGCATCACCCATCGCACCTAAATTTTTACCTGGGTAAAAGCTCCAGGCGACGGCATCGCCATGGCCGCCTAAACGTTTGCCTTTATACAGCGCACCGTGGGCTTGTGCGCCATCTTCTAATACGCGTAAACCGTGCTTGCGAGCGATCTCTAAAATAGGGTCAAGGTCAGCGGGCTGGCCATACAAATGAACCGGCAAAATGACTTTGGTTTTGGAAGTGATGGCCGCTTCAATTAAACTCGGGTCAATGTTGTATGTTTTTTCATCGGGTTCAACCGGCACGGGTGTGGCACCACACTGCGCAACCGCCAACCACGTCGCAATGTAGGTATTGCTAGGCACAATTACTTCGTCACCCACGCCCACATCCATGGCTCGCAATGCTAAATGCAAAGCATCTAAGCCATTTGCCAAACCCACCGCATGGTCGACATTGCAGAAGGCCGCGTAGTCTGCCTCAAAATGATCGACTTCTGGCCCACCGATGAACCAACCCGAACTCACAACTCGCTGAATCGCTTCATCGAGCTCTTCTTTTAACTCGAGGTAAGGGGCTTTGAGGTCTAGAAAGGGAATCATGGTGGGGGTGCTTTTAGGTGATAGACGACAACTGATAAGTAGATTTAATGAGTTAATTAAATGAATTAATTTACTAAGTTAATTTATTGAGTCAATTTAAGGAGTACGTGCAATCATGATTTACACAAAAGTAGCAGCTGAAACCCCGAAACGTTCGCTCAAAGCCCGTACTTGACGAATATTAAGTTCACGCTTGCCGGTCAAAATTTCAGAAACGACACCTTGGCTACCAATTTCCGGAAGCTCACTTTGCTTCAAGCCATGCTGATCAATCAAGAATTTTAAGGCTTGCACTCCTGTGGCATCGGGCAACAAATGATGTTGAGACTCGTAGTCTGCAATGAGATCGCTCACGATGTCTACTAAGCCCATATCAGCGTGTTGCTCGTTGCCTTTGATTTCATCTAGCAATGCCTCAAGTATCTCAGTCATATGACCGTAATGCGCTTCATCGCGAATAGGCGAAATATCAGTACTCATGCGAAAGAGTTCCCACACCGGAATCAAGTGGTTCAAGTCAATGCGTGCGTTCATGATTTCCAAGCCCCTTTGTCGTAATCTCGGCGAGTCAGCACCGCCTTTGAGCATATTTTGCCAATATATAAGAGGCAGTATGTTTTTCTTTAATAATCAGGCGAGTTTTGTGGCTTTAAGTGGGTTGATCAACCAATAACGAATAACCAGCAATCACTTTTCGATTTTTAGACTCAAATGAATATGTCGCTCTGGGTCTTGGCGTGCATGCAACACCCTGATGATCTCAACTAAATTTTTGTCGAGTTTTGTATGCATGCAAATAGCCTGTCGAGTTCGGCTTTTGATTTAACCGGAATACCAAGCCCCTGGTCGAGTTGATTCAAACCGACCCTCAGTTGCTCTCTGAGGTGAGCCAGTTTGATCTCTTTAACCCACTCTTCATGAGAGTCCATAAAGCGCAGCGCTTCGCGAATGACTTCGCTGGCATTGTTATAGAGACCGCTTTGAACTTTGGTTTTAACGCGGGTTTCAAGTTCAGGAGTTAAAGAAACATGCATAACGATCGTCTCATAATTAATACTAATGGTTCAGTATCATCAATAATACAAAGATTGTCAATGTTTGATTACTTGATTACTTGATTACTTGAATGCCTTACATGCCAATTTAAGTCAATGACTGAAATCAAAAGACAATACGTCTAGCACCAGTCTCAATTTGACTCGTTTCAACGACTTCGCTAGCATGCTAAAACAAAGTAAAACAATGAATTTTAAGGGCTAGGGGTTGGTTGCCGTGATCTTGCTTGATGATGTGCACAGCGCTGCAACAAAACCCACTAGTCGCCTATACAAACAAGCGCCTATTCAGACATGGGGCGTTAACCCTCAGCCAAATCAAGCGGCCACACTCATGGCTGTTGAGCGATGCCTTGATGAAATCTCTATAGCGCTGTCTCAAAATCAATATGTTGTGGCCGCTTTTGCTTATGAGTTAGGGCATTATTTGCATGGCATAGCGCCCAAAGACTTCACAATTAACTTAGGGCACACGCCTAAACCTAGTGCTTTTGGCTTGGAACACAACCCCCACCCACTGATTTTGGCATGGTCTTTTGATCAGTATGAAGCACTCTCTAAAGATCAAGTTGACGCTTATTTAAAACAAGAATTAGGTCGGTTGGCAGCTTCGTCAAGCAGATCAAGTATGACGGGCGTTGCAGACATTTCTGTTACTGCACCCATCGCAGCCGCAGCAACCAACACCCCAACTGCTGGCATCACCAACATTCAAAGCTCAATCACCCCCGAACAATTTGCAACCGATATTCAAACCATTCAAAAATACATTCGCTGCGGCGATGCCTACCAAATCAATCATACCTACCGCGTGACGGGCCAAACCTACGGTGAGCCCCTGGCACTTTATATGCGCTTACGTGATCGTCAACCAGGTCGCTACGGTGCTTTTATTCAACAGGGCACAAACTACATTCTTTCTCAATCACCCGAGCTTTTTATTGAGCGCCGCGGCAACACGTTAAAAGCCATGCCCATGAAAGGTACGGCCAACGCCCTGCATTCATCGCCCAATCAACTGGCTAATGACCCCAAGAACCAAGCAGAAAATGTCATGATTGTTGACTTACTTAGAAATGATTTAAGTCGCTTGGCGCAACTTGGCAGCGTGAACGTGCCGCAATTATTTAATGTTGCTAGACACGGCGATGTGTTGCAAATGACTTCTACCGTGGAAGCCACAGCCAAGCGCGGTCTTCGCTTAATTGATATCTTGATGGCTGTATTTCCATGCGGTTCAGTAACCGGCGCCCCTAAAAAAAGAAGCATGGAAATCATTCAAGAGCTCGAGTCGAGTGAACGTGGCTTCTATTGTGGCGCCTTGGGTTGGCTAGACCCTAATGGTGATTTTGCCTTCAGTGTGCCCATACGTACCGTAGAACTTCAAAAAAATCCATCAACACACACGTCAACCTTTACCCTAGGTATTGGCGCCGGCATTACTAACGGTTCTGATGTTGATGATGAGTGGCAAGAATGTAACTTGAAGGCTGAGTTTTTAACCGCCTTACCAAGTGCGACCGGTTTATTTGAAACGATTCTTGTTAAACATTCAGTCGCACAACATTTGACAAAACATCTGCAACGTTTAGTAAGCTCAGCTATAGTATTAGGCATTGCATTTAGCGTTGACGATGCCATAAGCATCATTCAAGAAGCCTGTGTTGATTGCGCTAAAGAAGTGCAGTATCGACTGCGCTTTAACCTTGCTGCCGATGGCATATTGAGCTATCAACTGGCTAAGCTTGAGCCCTTGGCTAATACTTTAACTGAGGCCATAATTGAACCATTAGCTAACCCCTCAAACGATCCCTCAGTTGAGCCTTTGATCGAGAAAGTAAAGATATTTTGGGCGACAGATTTATTTGACCACCCTGCAGAAGCGCTCACGCATTCAGGCAATGTTTTATTGGAGCATAAAGTCAGCCATCGCAAAATTTACGATCAAGCATGGAAATTTGCTGTTTCGCGTGGTGGTTTTGATGCGCTTTTTGTGAATGAACAAGGCCATGTCACCGAGGGTGGCAGGTCAAGTGTGTTTATCAAACCAAAGGGGTCGCAAGAATGGTTAACGCCCCCACTTAGTGCAGGGGTCTTGCCGGGCATCATGCGATCAATTATTTTAAATGAGCCGAAGTGGCATGCCCGCGAAGCTAACCTAAGCGTTGCAGACGTTGTCAATGCAGAGGAAATCATGCTGAGCAACGCCCTGAGGGGCGCGATTACTGCTTGTTTTTAGGAAGAGCGCTTGCAAACTGCTGCCAACGCCATGTGTCTTCACCAATCAGACCGCTATTGTGAGACCCCACAGGGTTAAAGACCTTCAGCTCTATGCCATTGATATCGACAGACACGCACGAACCCGCATCTAGGCCGTTTTGCTCGGCGTAGGATGCTGGGATGGTCATGATCAGTGAGCCGCCTGATTTGCGGAGGTACGCGTTTAACATAATTAACTCAAAATGTTATACAAATGTACAATATTATGGATTAAACCGCAAGGATATGCAGGCGGTAGAGTCTAGCAGACCGTTTAGGTAGCGAGACATCAACTCAACAAGTGCCGCACGGCCAAACATGCCGATTATTTTGATCAGGAAGCTGGAAGCATGAATCAATGATCTTCCAACCCTCTTCGGGTACTTGCCAGTCGGGGCAGGCATCGTGCATCAGTACACGCAGAACCTGTGGTGGAACTTTGACGCTTGGAGTTGAACCGTCACAGCGGTCTTTGATGCACAGCCCATTTATCACTAGACTACTTTTCATCGCCACGATTCCAATTGAGCATCGCTTTGCTCAACTCATCTTGGAATGCCGGCAGACCAGAGATTGTTGCGCGTATATTTTGCGCGTTGATTTCTCAAGCTTACCAAGCGCGGTGATGTAATAATTTAGAATAGTTATTGGGTAAAGGTTTTCGAGTTGTTTGGCAAAGCGACGTTCGTTGCTAGTTGCCCAGTAGTTGTGATGCGGCGGCATCACTAACAGAAGTGCCAAGCCTTTGGCAACGCAGACATCAGTTTAATTTCATAGCTCGCCCACTCAGAAGTGGTGCATTATTCATAAAACGTCAGGTAACTGTCTAGACATAACGGCTCAATCGATTGATCGAACTGAAGAGCCAAGTAGCGCTCACGATTGCCTGTATTTTTTGCATGTTCGGCCACAAAGTCACGTAACTCTTTTAGCCTTCCGATACCGACAGTAAGCCCTCGCTCTGCCACCTCAAGACCTTTTTGTTTGTGGCCTCTATCGTCATAGAAAGTCACCAAATCAAGAAAGTCTGACCCGGTAGAAAGGGAACTTTGGCGCAAGCGAAGGTAATCTTCAGCACCAGCAGCACAAACACCACGCGCTACCAATCGGGCCAGCGCCCAGCGTTGCTGGCCATGCTGCTTGCAGGGCGCAAATGCGTCATGGCCAGCCACGCCGGCACCAAAAACAAAAACCAATAAGGCCACATCTATGCACTCCACGGATTGATGACGGGGACGCCGGCCGCATCAAAGGGGGCAGTGTCGCGTGACGCCACGATGAAACCCCGAGAGGCAGCAATCGCGGCGATGTGGCCGTCAGGTGTTGGGAAGCCTCGCCCGCTAGTCTTGGCCATCACGGCCAGCTCGGCATAGCGGCGTGCCGCATCGGTGTCGAATGGCAGCAGCCGATCCCTGAACAGTCCCATCAGACCATCAAGAGCCTGCGCCAGCATGTCACGGCGTTTGCCGGTCGGGAGCGCCGCGATGCCAAACAGCAGCTCGGCCAGCGTCACGCTGGACAAATACAGCGTTTCGGCGGCTTGATCGTTCAGCCAAGCTCGCACGGCTTGGTGTGGCTCAGGCTTCATCGCCTCGGAAACGACGTTCGTATCGAGGACGATCATTCAAACCTCAGCGGCTCGGCCGGCGTCTTGTTTCTCACCTGGTCGAAGACCTCAAAATCTTCGTTGGTAAGTCCAATTTTACGACTCAATGCCACGAGCGCTTCGCCCAAGCGAACGCGCGTCTCTGGCTTAACTGCGGTTGCCAGAATCTCGCGGACCTCGGCCTCGGTGCTGTGCCCATGAAGAGCTGCCTGCATCCTCAGCGCACGATGCACGTCGTCGGGCAGATTACGTACTGTCAGCATTGCCATAGCACCACCTCATCAAATTGCATTCAATGCACTCATTTTACATATTTGTATGCAAAACTGCAAGGGGCTGAGGTAGCTGCGAGTTTGCCAAAGCATTCAAGCGGTACTGCGGTCAACTGCCGTTTCCAGGTTCACACTTTCCAGCCGCGCTGTTCGAGAAAAATCAGAAAAGCGCACGTCGTGACCTTGCGACAGTTGTCCGGTAGCAGGAAGCTGGCACGGGCGATCTTGTGATCCTCGAACAGAAAGACACCCGTGCGCGGCGTAATCGTCAGCGCAAAATTGTTCATCGATTCTTGAATGGCGAGTTCCCCGAGGTTAGATTTTTTCAGTAAACCTTCCCCACTTAAAGCGCGCTATTGGTGATACTGGTACGTCTTGGTAGGCAAAACGGGTAACTTGTTTTTTCTCGCCCATGCGTCGATGCGCTCGCTCGTCGGTGTCTGGTTGCGCGTCACCTCATGCAAACTATCGACCATATCTCGTGTGGCAAGCTCGGAGAGTCGCGGCATGGGCAGATGAGCCTGCAAAGGAGTCTTATCGCTGGCAGGTCTATTTATTGAGACACCGGCGATGCGCATTTATCGTTTTAGATTTGTATAAAAATTCTCGTGACTGCCATGCGCGAGCAGCACAATTGTCTCTTCTGTGACCTCATAAGCCAGCAACCACTGCTGCGTGTTGTGCTTGTATTTCACAACCCTGATGCCAGCGAGATCACCCCTTTTCATGTCCCCGGCTTCGGGCTGTTCCACAAGCGCACGCAACTGCTCATCCAATGCTTTCTTCTCTGCCGAATGCAAGCCCTTGATGTTCCGAGCGAACCTCGGGGTGACGAGGAACTTCATTCAATCGAACTTGTAGTCGCTGAGCATGCCCGCAGCAGCCTCCTGCCGACTGATCAGAATTTCACGAATCATGCCCACAGGCAGGTCTGGGTTGTCCTCGGCTGCTTTACCCAGTTGAGCCCAGTACTCGATTTGCTTGGTGACCGAGCGATGCATAGCCACTGCGTAGGGGCGGGCTGAGTCCACCAGTTGATCCGAAATTTTAAGTGCTGAAGTCATTGAATTCTCCAAGAATAGGTTGCAATTAGAAATCATAATGCTTCACACTGCAACCCGATGCGTACCATTTGGCATGACAGCGAATACAACGGCACTCAAAAAATTCAAAGGTCTGCACCAAGCCGTCGGCCAGTTTAATCTTCGGCTCCCAGCCCAAGCGTTCCCTTGTCAATGTAATATCCGGCTGACGCTGCCTGGGGTCATCGATAGGAAGCGGCTTAAACACAAGCTCAGAACGAGAACCCGTCATTTCCAATATCTTCTCCGCCAACTCACGAATCGTGAACTCACCAGGGTTCCCCAGGTTGACTGGCCCCGTAAAGTCATCGGGGGTATCCATCTACAAGAACATTCACGAAAATATCGATGAGCTCAGACCCTGGGTTACAGAGCGTATTTCTAATATATTTATAGCCTACACCATGGATAAATTAATCTTTCGCTCAAGAGTTTGGACATTCAATATGTGATGGGAAGATAAATTATCCCAATTTCCCCAAGCCAGTTCCAGATCTATTGAAATTGTGAGGCTTCCACGTCCCATGATTTAGTCCATTAATTTAGTTTTTGAATTGTTAATGCTCAAAAGGCAATTGCTCGAAGGTCGTATCTTTCTGGGTAATAACCAAGCTTAATATGATTTGATTGACTTCCCATCGTTTTACTGAACAAAACATCAAATTCATTTATTTCCGATAACAGAAACGGCTACGATTAAAGCCATCTTTTCCAAATACTTCCCTATCACCGCTCTCTCATCAAACTCACGTTCAATTTTTTCCCGGCCCCTTAGCCCCATTGCCGTTCGTTGTGCAACACTCAGCAACAACATTTGTTCAAGCTTATTAGCAAGGTTAGCAGCATCTCTTGGACGACACAAAAAACCATTGACGCCGTCATCAACGACTTCTTTGCAGCCTACTGCGTTGGTGGTAATGATGGGGCGCCCGATGGCGGCGGCTTCTAGTAGCGATCTGGGTACGCCTTCTCGGTATGAGGGTAGTACGACACAATCTGTACTGTTGATGTAAGGGCGCACATCATCAGTAGTGCCTAAATAGTTGATAACACCTTCGCTTACCCACTGGTTCATTTGAGAGCGAGAAATGGCGGCTGGGTTTTGTACGTCAAGAAAACCAAGCAAATTGAACTCTGCCTGTGGGTAGCGGGCTTTGATCAGGCGGGCTGCGTTTACGTATTCGTCAATGCCCTTATCAAACAACATGCGGGCAATCAAAATGAAGCTTACTTTATGCTCTAAGCCCACCTTTTCTAAAGGTGTTTGATAAGCAAACTTAACCAAATCAACCCCAGAACCGGGCAACCGGTCTGTGATTGACGCAGGTACTAAGCCTGCTTCAACAAACATCAGCCTATCATCTTCATTTTGAAAAAAAACCGTATTCGATTTTGACAATGCTAGCTTATACGAATGTTTAACCAGCTTAGTCAATAACGTATCTTTCATAAACACCGCACCTAAGCCAGCGATATTATTGATAACAGGAATGCCCAACCTATGCGCTGCAATTGAGCCATAAATATTTGGCTTGATGGTGTAACCAAAATAAGCATTGGGCCTTTCTTTACGCAACAGCAACCAGTAACGCAACAGCAACCATAAGTCACTTGCAGGGTTAGTACCCTTATTAGTCATTGGTAACGGTACATAACGACAATCCAACTTTTTAACCCTTGCAGAGTAATCGTCTGGCGGTGCAGCGACCACCACTTCGTAACCGGCCTCAACCAAAGCACGTATCAAACCGGCACGAAAATTATATAAATTCCATGAGGTGTTGATTGAAATTAAGATTTTTGTCAAATTAAGACCACAACCAAACCCAAGGGTAAAACTGGTAGGGCAACCAAAACTTAGAGTGAGACGCAAAAAACAACCAAACAAACAACACCGCTGCGCTATACGCCACAACAACTAACACCCAAGTTTGGCTATTCCTATTCGTGGCCATGGCATCAGGTAAGCGAGATAATACAAATAACTGTATGGGTATGAAATACAAAGCCACGCGGTCAACCGCGGTTGATGAGGGTGAAATAAATAAAGGAACTAGAAGCGCTAAAGTAATATACGAAACCCATGCCCAAAACTTTGATTGTACGGGCTCTATATTAAACCGCCGCCTGTACAATAAAAATATACTGGCGGGTAACACATTCATGGTTATACGTATCAGTGCACCTGCTGAATCATATTCAGCATCTATATAGCCAGAAGTGTATTGTTGTACAGAATCTGCCAGCAAAAAAATGTAGGTCAAAAAAGTCGTAAAACCAACGCTTAATATCACAAGCCAGCGGTTTTTTGTACTAAACAAAATAGCCAAAGGCATTAAAATAATAGCTGACTTGTGAAACAACGCGGCAAATGCAATGTACATCACATAACGCCTAATACTACCTTGTTGCAAAGCAACTAAAGCTAACATAGCAATACCAATCGCAATACCTTGTCGCGTATAACCCATTGCCACAACAGTCACTAAATAGGGTATTGAAACCAACAAAGCCAGCCAAGGCCGGGGTTGATTTTTACAAAATGCCAACAAACCAAATACAAAAAATGCTGCACAAACAGCATTCACCAAATAAATACCGCCAAACCAATTAGCCCCCAACCAGTTTAAAAGTTCATACGCAGGGTCACCCCTTGATAATGCTTCTGCCAGCGTATTCCATTTTGCCCTTTCAACTGCAGGCAAATAATTACCCCAATCGCCGCCGACCTCAAATCGAAGGCCAATAACCAAAACCAGCAAAATAAAAGTTAATTCAAACCAACCTAGCCCACGGTTTTGTGACGAGTGATAGTTAAACTCAATGCCATAAGGTTGGCCCGTTTGACGACGCGAAATCGCCATATAGGCAACAAAACCAAAAATCAACCAGTAAACCAACATGCTATTTGTTTACTTCAAGCCAAGATTGAAACATCAACACCGCCCAAAGTTTAGAGGTGAGGTCTATGCGGCCTGTTAAATGCTCTTTCCATACTTGTAAAATTGGGGCAGGCTTTAAATAGCTCTCTTGCTTGAGCCTTGTTTCATCAAGCAAGCCATTTGTCCAGTCACGTAAGGGCCCACGTAACCACTGGCCTAAGGGAATTGCAAAACCTGCCTTGGGTCTTTCAATAAACTCACGTGGCACGTGTTTATACAACACTTGCCTAAGCGCCCACTTACCTTGATTATTACGAATTTTCATATTTAACGTTACCCGCCAAGGTTCAGCCTTTTGTTCATGCACTTCCATTTTGTTGTTGCTCATATCAAAGGTCACGCCTGACATATGCAAAAAATAGTTGGTGAAGTACTCTTTAATGACATAGCCTTTATAACCACAACAGATTATAAAATCGTTGACGCCATGAGCTGAGTGCATTTTCATGATGTGCCAAAGAATGGGCTTACCACCAATCTCAATCATGGGTTTAGGTTTTAGGTGAGTCTCCTCTGAGATTCGTGTGCCTAAACCGCCCGCGAGGATGACTGCTTTCATGTTTTAAGACCAGACGAATAAAAACTGTTTAAATATTACGATTGATGACTGGATTTTTATTTATGAGTTAAATTCTTAGTTGAAGAAACTGTATCAACTTGCGCAACAAACCACCCCACAGCAACCCCCAACCCCGCCGTAATATCAAACTTAGGCTCATACCCCAGCAACCGTTTCGCTTTATCAACGTCAGCCTGACTATGCCGCACATCACCTTCTCTAAACTCTCTATAAACAGGCTGGGCATTTTTAACCAGCGTGAAATAATCAGCTAGGTTTTCTTTCAGCAGACCGAAAAGCTCATTGAGGCTGGTACGATCACCCACCGCTACGTTATAAACTTGATTCAAAGCCTCTGAGTTTTGTGTGGTAGCTGCTAACAAGTTAGCTTGTACCGCATTGCCCACAAAACAAAAGTCACGGCTAGTTTCACCGTCACCATTGATATAAACTGGCTCATCTTTAATCAGTGCATCGACCCATTTAGGTATAACCGCGGCGTAAGCACCATTGGGGTCTTGTCTTGGGCCAAACACATTAAAGTAGCGCAGGCCTATGGTATTAAAACCATAGCTTCTGGCAAACACATCGGCGTACAACTCATTCACGTACTTAGTAACCGCATAAGGGCTTAACGGTTTACCAATTTTGTCTTCAACTTTAGGTAAATCAGGGTGGTCACCATAGGTGCTGCTGCTAGCTGCGTAGGTAAAGCTTTTTACTTTAGCATCGCGTGCAGCAACCAACATGTTTAAATAACCATCTATATTGTTTTGATTGGTGAGTATGGGGTCTGCAATGCTACGGGGTACGGAACCTAAAGCCGCTTGGTGCAGGACATAATCAACGTCTTTGCAGGCTTGCTGGCAGGTATTTAGATCACGAATATCACCGTTTATAAAGTTAAAGTTAGACCATTGTTCAGCCTTAACTAAGCTTTGAACTTCATCAAGGTTATGTTGGTAACCTGTACTGAAATTATCTAAGCCCATCACCCGTTGATTAAGTTTAAGCAGAGCTTCAAGCAAGTGGCTGCCTATAAAGCCAGCCACACCAGTAACCAACCAAGTTTTAGGCTCGGCTTGTAGGTTTTGCTGAACTTGCTCAAATAGAGAGAGATTTGCTGTGGTCATGGTTTAGAAGGGTGATGCTTTGTTTGGTATTACTTTAATTTACAGCCTAAGGTCAGATTCATCAGCCGTTAGCAGGTACTTTAAGTCATACAACACAGCGTTCGGTACACCTAAGGCACGTATGGCTTGTGCGCCCATTTCTTTAAACTGGTTGTGTGCCACGGCTAAAATGATGGCGTCGTAATGAT
>Ga0209284_10004632_pt1:0-10000 | contig 15214 bp, 15 predicted proteins | sample FRY03_FD_187211 | JGI IMG/M metagenome (GOLD analysis project Ga0209284, IMG submission 187211) | Freshwater microbial communities from Lake Fryxell liftoff mats and glacier meltwater in Antarctica - FRY-03 (SPAdes) (version 2) | ecosystem: Environmental > Aquatic > Freshwater > Ice >... | reverse complement strand
CAAAGATCATCGTGTTCATCGCTGCATAATCCTGTCGAAGATCGTCAACCATTCCCCCTTCGGGACAGAGTGCAAATGTTGGTGGCTGCGCCGAAGCAAGATCAAACGGTGCGCGGTTGAAGAACATGCGGGCGTGCGCGACGCAGTCGTCGCCCAACGCTCGGTTTTCGGTTGCCGATTGTCCTGTCTCTGACTGGATCAGGCGGTATAAATCATAATAGTGTCGCGAAATACGCTGGCCGTTGCCGCGCAGTTGGCCTCGGATTTCATACCACCGGCGCAGCCCGTGCAGGATCACCACCTTGTCCCAGAAGGTGCGTTCGGCATCGACAATGGTGACATTGGGAACCGCAAGATCAATCCCTGGAACATCGGCATCTACATAAGGCGTTATCGACCTGTTTGAGTTTGGATCGAGTGCCGATTTAGCACCCGATTCAATTTTCACTGATTTGGCGATATAGGCGTCGGTTGGTGTTATGCTGGGATAGATGACCAGCAAGGTTTGCCGGTCGGCAGGGTCCGCCTCTATCCGGATCGCACTTTGCTCCAGACCATTTCGGGTGCAGGCCTCTTGTGAAATCGCCGCAAGGCGCTGCATCAGCGGACCATTGATATATGCTTCGCAAGCGGCTTTGATTGCATCGAGCGCTTTCTCGCGCTTTTTGCCGCTCAACGCGGCCAGTTTATCGATCGAGGCGGAAACGCCGAGATCATCTCGAAAAACTGTGACGTCGATGTCCTCTGAAAAGCGCTGTATCAACCCGAACCCCTTGGAAAGCGAGGTGCCACCTTTGAACAGTAGGCGCGGGCCTTCGGTGATGCCATTGAACAGGGCATCAAGCGTCCAGCAGACCCAGAAATCCTTTTCGACATTCTGCGGGGTTGTTCCCATGCGTTGAGCAGTTGTGGTGAACAGACCTTGGCGCGTATCAATATCGGCCTGTAAGATGTCGTCAAAAGCTGGATTCATCTGGACGGCGTTTCGTTGGAAACAAGCGGACGGAGCAATTCCTGCATCCAAGCCGGAAGGGTGGACATACCATCGGTCAGATCAGCACGCAGCTGCGCGCCATGCTTTGGGTCTTTGAGCAGGATAGATAGTTTGTTCTTCCAACTTGCCATGTCGTCACCCAGCATCGTGTCGCGCAGCCAGTGCAGCGCTTGGACTATGCGCATCGCGGGACGGCCTGCCCAGAAAAGTTTGCTTGGCGCTGTCTGTTTGAAATAGATGGTAAGATTTCCGAGGTTGATCTTCTTGGAGCGCGCTTCGCTATGGACGATGACCTTGGCTGGCACCGCATTGGTAAAACCGAGATCGTTAGCCGCCGTCATCCCGTCAACCAGCACCCGTATTTGATCGCGCCGCACAACGGCATCGATCACGGCCTTTGGATTTGGCGGGTTATCCTGCTGTGTAAGTTTGTTGGTTCGGGGTTTATCATAGAGGCCCCTGTCGATCCTGCGCAATTCGTCCGAACGGACAAGGCGTTGTAGGGTTTTATCGACGACATCACGGCTGCCGAGGTCAAGAAAATCGCTCGGTGTCCAGACGGTAATCGTTGCACCGTTTTCGATGCGAGCAAGAATTTGCTCTTTCAGACTGATGGATGGCATGTTCATTGTCCGAAATATGTAGCACGATTTCGGACAATGTCGAGTTGGAACTGTCCGAAATATGTAGCATGATTTCGGACACTTTTTGTTCAACGAGCGATGTCAGAACTAGCGGCCCATTTGGGAAGGCGTCCCAAATCATCCAATTCTGCTCTCACTAAGCCATTCAGCACTTCCGGGAAAAGCCGAGCCATCGCCCGCCAAACCGGATGCTCACTATCGATTTGCGCTTCAGTTTCTTGGGCCTCTTTGATCATTCGCCTCAATGATAGCCGTTCAACAAGATCGGCCAGCGCAGTCAAACGAACAAAGCTATCTATGAGATTGGCACAATGTTTGAAATCGCCGCTACTCAGCTTGCTATTGAGCATGGCGAGAACTGCGCCTTCCCCTTTATATTTGGTGATATAGACATTTTCCGTGCCGGTGTCCGCGCTGTGCGCGACTGAGCAAAGGATCGCAAATAGCATGGCTAGATGCGCTTGGCCTCTGTCGGAGCGTGATGCCCAAAACTCTTCTTTCCACGCATCAAGCCCTGACACCCTCAATTGCAATGAATCCCAGGCCGGTGCGAATGCAGTGCTGTAAAATGGCGATTCAGGCTTGTCATTTTGCGCTTGCTGAAAGGCCTTCCACCATCGCGATCGTTCCACTTTGTTTCTTGCTACTAACAAATCGCTCCGCCGGTCCTCGACAAAAGCAGACCGGCCATAGCCAGTTTGCAGATCATCAAGCGTTACAAGTCGGGGTTCAAACCAACCGCCTTTTCCGTTTTCCAAATAGCATTTTAGAGCCAGCGTGCCGCGCTCGATTGAAGCCGCCTGCGCCGCATCATCGAACAGGAAGGCGTTGCCTCGCTGCATCGTTATGACATCGTGAAAGCCCTGCGGCAGCGGGTCTTCGAGAACATTGAAAATCCATACCAGTCTGACACCTTCATTATCATAGTGGATATGGCGTGCAGCAATCTCTGGCGCAAAGGGTTTGGAAAGCTGAACTTCGAGCGCAAACTTACCTAATTCTCCAAATTCGAGATACACATCAGGCCAGCGCCCACGCTTGTGGATCGCGGGCCGCAAATAAGTATCCACCGCCGAATGTGTGCAGCGGTGATCGGCGTTAGCTAGCTCCTCGATTGTTACGCATAACTGACGGTGGAGCGCCGATTCCTGATGCCCCTGATATTGCGCAGCGCGGGCATCATCGGGCCGCAAAGTCCGGCCCTCGTACCAAGGGCAGTCTTGAGACCCTTCCGGAAAATGAACGAACATTGGCACATGGTCATGCTTTGCCGCCTGCGAGCGAATGAATACACCAGCCTCGCAAAGCCTGCACCGGGCCAATGGCACTGATGGGTCAGATTGTCGGCGCAGATTGATCTGCGAGCGCAAGTGTTCCCAGCTTGCCCTCGGCATAGCCATGAGCGCCTCGATTGTTACCGGGCCTCGCGGCAGTTCAAAGTCGGCAATCCGGATAGTGCGTTGATGATCTGCCATGATCTAATCAATCGGGCAGTTCTGGTCTGGCGATCCAGTCCAGTGATTCAATGCCGGAGGCAATTTCTCCGCCAAGTTGCAGGAGGTGGATGACGCGGAAATTGTCGATTTTCTCGCTGCGAACCAAAGCCTCTTTTTCGAGACGATCCAGTAAATCTTGAAGGTCTCGACGGGAGATTCCAAGGCCTATGCTGCTGAGCCAGCTGGTTAGAATTTGGTTATTTGTGCTTCTTTCGTGATTCAATATGCGCAGAATTTCACGTGCTTGGTGGGCGACACGGATAGCTTCAAATTGATCAGGTCGGTTGGACAAATTGCTCATCGAAATATCTTAGCTTGTTCATTGACAGAGGTAAAAACATTTCAAGAACATTGGTTGAATTTTGTGGTCCGGGGGAAGGCCTCGCTCTGAGCCGCTACGCTGTTTCCGGCTAATCACGTGCAAATTTCAGCAGTGGTTGGATGTTTCCCCGGTCGGCTGCCTGCAATGCTGCGATATAGGCTTTGCGCGTTGCGCTAGCATCGGTCAGGCTTGTGCGCCCCCATGTAAATGGGGGCTGGCCGAGCTGGATCGCTAGATAATCTCCTGCCATGCGCGAATGGCGTCCATTGCCGTTAGGGAAGGGGTGGATGGAGACAAGCTGGTGGCTGAACCGGACCGCGATTTCATCGGGCTGGTAGGTTTCATTCTTTGTCCAGTATCTGACATTATCGACAAGCTGGCGCATTTCCGTCGGGATGCGATAGGCATCAATTCTGATGTTTCTGGGGCTCCGGCGATATTTTCCGGCCCATTTCCAGACTTGCCCGAACATGTGCTTGTGCAGTTCTTTCAGGAGCGCGTCGTCCAGTATATCGGCATTGCGCTTCCGCCCATACCAGCGGCTCGCCTCGGTGATGTTGATCTGCTCGGCTTCGTTGAGCTCGCTGCGCAGCGTGATACCTGTTGATTGCCTGCCGGTGACGATCGGGCGCGTTCCGGTGAGGCCTAGGCCCGCCGCGCTCAGGCGCAACCCTGCGAAGCAGGGTCTTTCACTTCGTTACAGTCTTTCAGATGCGCCCGATCGCTTGATGCGGGCCTTTCTGGTCGCTCTTGCCGCCCACCCCGCCTCTCCGGGGCCGGGTGCGGCAGTTTTGGGGGCGCATGGAGGCGGTTATGTTGCATGAAAATTCTACGGTTAGTGAAAGTGGCACGGGCAGGACAGGACAAGCAAAGCGCGCTTCGCGCGGGGCGCGTAAGCCGCGCCGGAGCGGCAGGGCCGCACCTAAAGTGTCGCTTTATGACGAAATAACAGCCCAGATTATCGCGCAGCTAGAGGAGGGCGTGTTTCCTTGGGTGAAGCCTTGGAGCGACGGCAACGCCGTGACCGGCTTGCCGCGCAACGCGATTTCTGGGCGGCATTATTCGGGCATCAATATCCTGATATTGTGGGGAGCCGTTATCGACGGCGGCTAATCTGAAGACCTGCGTCGATCCTTATCTGGACTCGTTCGCGCAAAGCTTTGCCGCTGCCAATTACAAAACGGGGACGATCAAAACCTATCGCCATCTTGCCCGGAAACTGGGGCAGTTGATGGACAGAGCCGGCATCGAGCCCTCGGCGTTGACTCCTGATCTTGCGGACAGGCTGGCGCGGACGGAGGCGCGTGGGCCGAACAACAAGATCCGCTTCCACCATTTTGCTCGCCGGTTCGCGCAGCACCTGATCGATATCGGGGTAGCGCAGCCGGTGCCTGTGCTCGGATGTGCCGCGCCTGCGTTCTTCATTACCGAAAAGGGAACGAGGCTGACCGACTGCGGCGCACGCTACAACTTCGCGCAGGTGTGCCAGCGGAACGGCTTGCGCGCGCCTCAGCAATACTGCCGACATGGCCGGGGACCGCGCATCCACGACCTTCGCCACACCTTCGCGGTGCGCACGATGGTGGGCTGGTACCGGGCGGGCAAGGACCCGGCGCGCGAGATGATCCGGCTGACGACCTATCTGGGTCATACCGACCCTGCCAACACGTTCTGGTATCTGGAAGCGGTGCCCGAACTGCTCGATCTGGCGATGGCGCGTGCGACCTCTGGCGGGGAGGCAGACCAATGAACGCCGCGACCTTGCCCGCGCTGATCCAGCGCTTCTTCACCGACCGGCTGTGCACCCAGATGGAGGCCAGCCCGCATACGGTCGCAAGCTATCGCGACACGTTCCGTCTGCTGTTGCGGTTCGCGAGTGCCCGGAACGGCAAGCCGCCGGTCAAGCTCGCGGTCGAGGACATCGACGCTGATCTGGTCGCCGACTTCCTCCTTCATGGAGAGACGGCGCGCGGGAACAGCGCGCGCAGCCGCAACACGCGGCTCGCCGCGATCCGCTCGTTCTTCCGCTACGTCGCGATGACCGATCCAACCTGGCTGCTGCACTGCCAGCGCATCCTCGCGATGCCGGGCAAGCGCTATGTGAGGCGCGCGGTGACGTTCCTCGACGCGGGCGAGATCGCGGCGTTGCTGGCGGCGCCGGATCGCACGACATGGGCGGGACGGCGCGATCATGCGTTGCTCCTGCTCGCGATCCAGACCGGCCTGCGGGCATCCGAGCTGGTGAACCTCAAGTGCGGCGACGCAGTGCTCGGCAGCAGCTCGCATATCCGCTGCATGGGCAAGGGACGGAAGGAGCGCTGCACGCCGCTGCGCCGCGACACGGCCAAGCTGCTCGCAGCGTGGATCGGCGACCGCTGCGACGACATCAGGCCGCTGTTCCCGTCGATCCGCGGCGAGCATCTGAGCCGCGATGCGCTCGAACATCTGGTCCGCAAGCACTGCCTGACCGCTTCGCGCGCGTGCCCGAGCATCGGCACCAAGCGGGTCACGCCGCACACGCTTCGGCACAGCACCGCGATGGACCTGCTCCATCACGGCGTCGATCAAGCGGTGATCGCCCTCTGGCTCGGACATGAGTCCGTGGAGACCACCCAGATCTACATCCACGCTGACATGCGGATGAAGGAAAAGGCCCTCGCCCGCGTCGCCGCTCCGCAGGCGCCGAAGAGCCGGTTCCGGCCCGACGACCAGCTCCTCGCGTTCCTCGAAGGGCTCTGATTATGCCGAACAACCGCATGGCCGATGCCCGGAAAACCAGCCTCCAGCAGAGGCCATGCGGCATAATCCCGGTTACGGCATTATGTGAATTATGCCGATATCGGCATAATGGCCACTGGACAGGCCATAAGACGCGCCTCGACCGTGACCAATCGGGCGGTTTTGGCTGCGCCAAATATGCGCGGGAAGAATTATGCGCCGAACTGGCCTCGGCTTTTCTGTGCGCGGCGCTCGGTATCGTGCCGACCGTCCGTCATGCCGATTATCTCGGTTCTTGGCTGGCAGTGTTGCGGCAGGATAACCGCGCCATTTTCAAGGCGGCGAGTGCCGCAAGCAAAGCTGCCGACTATCTCTTGGCGTTTGCCGACCAAGAGCCGTTTCGGTCGGAGTGCGCGGCATGAGCAGCGCAGCCCCCAAAGCTAACGCCATTCCGCTTGATGCGGAAGTGACGCCTATCGGCGTTCAGACCTTGGTGTGCGGTGTTACGCCGATCACACCAGCGCAAAGGCTGGCGATGCGCGCCAACGCGCCGATGGAACCCAAGAGAGCGCAGCGTCCCGCCGATCACGGGCTGTTTGATACAAACAGCCGCAACCAGATCGAAATGTTCTGATATGCTCTTGCTCACCAAACTCCAGCGCAGCCAGTTACTCGCCAACGGACAAGACCGAGGCGACCATGTTCCAGTAGTCAAACTGTTCAATCCGGTTGGCGCGGCTACTTGGCTCTTGTCGGAACTCGACGCAGACGGCGACACATTGTTCGGTCTGGCCGACCTTGGGTTCGGCTCTCCCGAACTCGGCTCGGTCAGCCTCGCCGAGATTGAGAGTGTGACGCTGCCCTTTGGCCTTTCCATCGAGCGCGACCTTCATTTTGAAGCGCATTTTCCGCTCACCGTTTACGCCGATGCCGCCCGACTGGTCGGGCGCATCACCGAAGATGCGGCGCGGCTTGAAACCGCTGCCTTGGCGCAGAAATGTGATGCCTCCCATGAATAACCCCATCTTCCGCTACCTTGCCCACCCCTCCGGTCAAGGCGCGGCAGACCCCCGCACAGCAATTCCGCTGCGCGGGAACACCGGCCCCGCTTCCACCGCCACCCCCGTATGCAACGGGAGCGGGGCCAATCACCAGAAACTCACGAAGGAGAATTGAAATGCAACTCGAAAATATAGACCTCGCCAAGCTGTCCATATCGCCAGCCAATATGCGAAACGGCAAGAAGCCGCCCGACATTAGCGATATATTGCCCTCGGTGCGTGTGCGTGGCGTTTTGGTGCCTTTATTGGTGCGCCCCAATGGCAGCGCCGAGACATTCGAGATTGTCGCGGGACGGCGGCGCTATCATGCCGCAACCACGGTTGCCGAAGAAGGTGGCAGCGATGGACCGCTACCTTGCGCGATACTCGAAGAAGGCGATGATGCCGCCGCCTTGGAGGCTTCGCTTATCGAAAACCTCGTGCGCGAAAATCCCGACGAGGTGACGCAGTGGGAACAGTTTACCCAGCTGGTCAAGAAAGGCCGCAAAGCGGCAGAGATTGCCGATACGTTCGGGATGGATGAAAAGACCGTGGGGCGCATATTGGCGCTCGGCAATCTTTTGCCGCCCATCCGCAAGGCCTACCGCGCCGAAGAAATTGATGCGGCAACCGTGCGCCATCTGACTTTGGCCAGTAAGGCGCAGCAAAAGGCATGGCTGGCTTTGTTCAAGGATGAAGACGCCTATGCGCCGCGCGGAAGCCAGCTTAAAGCATGGTTGTTTGGCGGCGCGTCAATCTCGGTGTCCGCCGCGATCTTCGATGTGGCGGAGTATAAGGGCCAGACGATCAGCGACCTGTTTGCCGAGGATGGCTATTTTGCCGATGCGGACCAGTTCTGGGAAGCGCAGACCGCCGCGATTGAAGCGAAGAAAGCGGATTATTTGGAAGCTGGCTGGGCCGATGTGCAAATCATTCCGCCCGATAGCTATTTCCAGACATGGGACCATGAAAAGACCACCAAGCGCAAAGGTGGGCGCGTCTATATCGATGTGAGCGGCAAGGGCGAGGTCACTTTCCACGAAGGCTATCTGACCTCCAAGGAAGCACGAGCAGGGGAAACCGGACAGATAAGCAGCGCCGCCGAAAAGCCCACTCGTCCTGAAATAACTGGACCAATGAGCGAATATATCGATTTGCACCGCCATGCCGCCGTGCGCTGCGAACTTGCCTCCAATCCCTACGTGGCGCTGCGCGTCACGGTTGCTCACGCGATCTGTGGTTCGCCGCTATGGAATGTGAAGGTGCAGGACCAACGCAGCCGCAAGGAAGCGATAAGCGAGAGCATCGAGGTTAGTGTGGCGGAGGCGCGGTTTGACGAGCGCCGCCGTGCGGTATTGGCGGTGCTTGGCTTTGATTCCGATGAACCCACGGTCACGCTTGGTCACGAGGTCCGCAACGGCATCAGCGGTCTGTTGCTGCGCTTGCTCGATGTGCCGGATGCTGTTGTCATGGAGATATTGGGTGTGGTCATGGCGGAAACGCTGGCTGCTGGTAGCGAACTCATTGAAACTCTCGGTATCCATCTTGATGTGGAAATGGCGGATTACTGGACGGCGGATGCAGCGTTCTTTGATCTGGTCCGCGACCGAGAAGTCCTGACCGCGCTTTTGGCCGAAGTTGGCGGAGCCAGTATTGCTGCTGCCAATGCCAGTGAAAAGACCAAGACGGTGAAGGGCATTATCAATGACCACTTGACCGGCGAGAACGGCCGCGAAAAACAGGAAAACTGGCTTCCGCGCTGGATGGCGTTCCCGCCATCTGCTTATACAGAGCGCGGCGGGGTCGGCACGGTTGCCGCCGCCGAGAGGGCCAAATGGATGATGGAAGAGGACGGACCATCCGAGCCGGAGCCGCAGGGTGTCGCCGAAACCGCGCCAGCAAAAGACGAGGACGACAGCGGCGAAGCCACTCATAGTGAAGCCGCCGAGGACGGGCGGATTGCGGTTTAAGTGACCACGCGGACGGCGCAGGCGCGCCGTCCGTTTCTTCTTGAAGGAGAAAGATCGTGGCTGACCGTGTATCGGCAAGCATTACCAGCGCCCCGGTTCGGAATAAAATTGGCGGTAGGTAGGAGTTGTTTTCGGGATCGCCCGAACCTGTAAAAATCTCTAAATGCAGATATTCTTAGCGGCTTTACAGGCTTTTGAAAATTTCACCGCGATAGTAGTCTGCTGACATAAAATTCTCCGACGGTTTCATGTCTGCTTAAACGGGAGATTGTCAGTTTATAGCGTCTTTCAATCCTTTGCCAGCTTTGAATCTGGCCTGCGTAGATGCCGGAATTTTCATAGCCTCGCCGGTTTGTGGATGGCGGCCGGTCGAAGCTTTGCGCCTGGATGTCGCAAAGGTGCCAAATCCCATAAGGCGAACCTCATCGCCCTGGTGAAGCGTTTCCTTGATCGAATCCACAACCGCATCAAGTGCTTTCCCAGCATCCGCTTTGTTCAACCCGCTATGCTCGGCAATATTCGCGATCAGTTCCTGCTTGTTCATAATATCTACCTTTATTTGTCGAATAGACCATATACTTATCATTGCATGATTATAGAGCAAACAGAGGTGGTTCGGTTTGTCTGCACAGTGATTGGCAATAGATAAGTGGATTGTCTGCCGGTTGTTTCCTCGAAATGCCTATGTGGGGTGTCATGCAGGGAGGGCGCAGCCCGACCGGAGTGACGCCCCACATCGGCGGCCAAATTCATGCTGCCATTTTCACAGGCAGGTTGTCAAAATATGCTTGATCCGGCGTTTTGGCCGCCAGGCTG
>Ga0209284_10004630_pt1 | contig 15217 bp, 16 predicted proteins | sample FRY03_FD_187211 | JGI IMG/M metagenome (GOLD analysis project Ga0209284, IMG submission 187211) | Freshwater microbial communities from Lake Fryxell liftoff mats and glacier meltwater in Antarctica - FRY-03 (SPAdes) (version 2) | ecosystem: Environmental > Aquatic > Freshwater > Ice > Glacier... | reverse complement strand
TTATTGGTCAGGAAAATTTCTTTTCAGATGACTTGCAAAGTGGTATCGTGCTAGGAAGCGATGGAACGTCAGGCGAATTCTTCTTTGTAGATTTGGGTGATAACATTGACTACCTAGATTCGGGAGATGGGTTGATGGTCATACGGACTGGCGACACTGGTTCAATAATTTACTATGCATTTGACACCGTAATGGGTGAAGAGTATGAAATCGACATAGTGATTGGTAGTTATACCTACACGTCTGATAGCAACCTACAAGTACGTGACCACGGAACTGATGACATATTATGGAATCAAGACTTCTCAGGTGACGGAATTCAAAGCATTACATTCATAGCAACTGGAACTATATCAAAGTTCATGATAATTACTGACGGGTTTAGTGCTGGGCAGTTGGATTTGATGTCGTTTGAAATACGTGGTGCTGGTCTTGGAGATTTGGCAGACATTGGAGTGGTCTACGGCATTCAAGATTATGGCGACCAACTTAGGGCAGAGGCCATTGACGTTGAGAATGATTTGTATGCGCCGTCCTACGGGCTCATCTACCACCGACTCAAGCCTTACATAAATACAAAGAAGATGCTTGACGTAATGATGCAGCAAGTTGGCTGGACGTACGAAAGTGACTTTATCAATGATGCTTATTTCAACAAAGTTCACTTGCTTGCTCATAACCTTGGAAAGGAACTGAGCTTCAATACAGGATTGTTTCATATTTCCAAGGTCGGAATTACATCTGACCAGTACATGGAGACAGGGTTTAACCAGAACGGAGTTCTGTTTGATGATGAAAGTTCCTTCGATTTCAGCGACACGAATAACGTGAACCAAGCTGGTGCTGGATTGTCAGGAATCTATACTGGATTCGTAGCGGAATATAACTCAGCTGGGCAAGGCGGATATAGATTCAGAATATCATTGAGGTTCACGGGAGGAGATGGTAATGGTGGTGAAGTTGTAATTTATTTGATGCGAAGATTTGGAGGCACAGAGTTTACAATGCAATCTTGGAATTTAGTAGTGCCAGCTGATTCAACGGGTGACGAGCGAGAGTTCTTGGAAGAGACTAATACATTCATACAAAGTGGTGACTATTATTTGCTGATGTATAACTCAGTTATATCAAATCCGTTTAGTCCTCCTCCGATGGGCTTATTCAGTTTGATTGCCAGCGAGCATACATTCTTTGAGTGCTTCCAGTCGCCTGTAATCCCTCTTGTAAGCGTTCCGAATACCTATGACTATCCATTCCACCTGAGTGATAACATAGGCCAAGAATTAAAGCAGAAAGACATTCTTGCGTTCCTAGATTCAAGGTTCAACTTGATGTACATTCCAAGCAAGACAAAGGAAAAGCATGTGAGGATTGAGCCTTGGAATACATACATGGCCGTTGGTGTCCGAAAGGATTGGAGCAACAAGATTGACTTATCCAAAACCTATGTGATTAAGACCTTGGCAGATAGTGAAAAAGAGACCATTGAGTTCAACACTAAGCAAGGAGAGGACATTATCAACAAACTTGTAAAGGACAATGCAGCGAGAGTTTATGGACGACAGAAGTTCGTCAATGACTTGAATGATTTCGCAACTGGTGAAACGAAGATTGTAAGCCCTGATGTTGTAAGCCCGTTGAACGCTTTAGCTGGGAGCGACATAATGATTCCAAGGCTTTACACGGAGTCAGGTACACCCGTGAAACCTGAGTTGAGGTTCTTCGTGAAAGGCGAGAGCATTGACATTGGCGACTATAAACTTCGTGACTATCATGGCAATGATGTGACCCGTGACCATTACACTCACTTCGGGCACTACTCAGAGCCGATACCTGACAGTATAGATGAGGACTTGAACTTCGGCAAAGAGTCGCCATTCCATGCGTATGTGAACCTTCCTAGTGGAACTTGCTATGAAAGATATTGGAAGGCGTACCTAGACCAAACCTACGGCCCTGAAGCAAGATTACTGACTTGCCATATTGATTTATCAGCGCATGACATTGAAGGCTTTGAGTGGAATGACAAAGTGTATTTGCTAGGCGCATGGTGGAACGTAAACAAGATAACTGGATTCGACCCGACAAATGGAGGCACTACCATGGTTGAATTTGTAAGGAGGTCAAATCAATTAAGTGGGTTGACCTCAGTTGATGCAGTTTCCGATGGCCTTGAGAACTCATACACATTAAACTTGAAGTAATATGGAAACGATACTGGTCAAGATTGAAGCCGATAACTCAAAGGCAATAAAGAGCATAGAGGAACTGGAGAAATACGTTAATGACTTGTGGGATACGTTTCAGAAAGCTGGTGGAGACACCAGTAAAATAAACTTTGACGCATTTTCGGAGGCTAGAGAGAAACTTGAAAGACTAAAAACTTCTGCAGACGTATCAAGCGAATCTATTGACAAGACTAGCAAGGCATTTCAGAAGTCGGGGAGCGACATAAATAAGGGAATGAGTGTTGGAACGATTGCCATAAAGGCCATGGCAAATCAATCCGAGAGTGCTGGTGATACGATAAACAAAGCGAACAATCTTGTGAGCGGTGTAATGGGGAAGCGTATCAATCTTGAAAAAGAACTTGCAAAACGGCTGAACGATTCAAAGGTCAAGACAGTTGCTCTTGCATCTGCGAAAAAACTTCTTGCATGGGCAACTGGTGGAGCAACGGGAGCAACAAAGCTTTATCGACTTGCATTGATAGGAACGGGCATTGGAGCATTTGTAGTTTTACTTGGAGTGATGATAGTGAACTGGGATAGAATTAGTTCTTCAATCAAGGAAGGTGTATCATCTTTAATCGGATGGATACGAACAATTTCACCCGTGGGAGCATTATTTGGGGTGATAATTGATAAGATTCAAGCATTCGCAGAAAAGGTTGGAGGTATCAAGCAGTTGATGAGTGGGCTGGCAAGTGGAGTGATTCAACTTTTCCGTTCAATTGGTGATGTAATGGCTCTGGCTCTAAGTGGAAACATTAGAGGCGCAATTGCGGCAGCACGTGAGGCTGGAGAGAAGGTAGGAGATGCTTTCAACAAAGGAGTCGAGAGCAAGCAATCTGAACTTGATGAAATAGTTTTCCAAGCTGGCCTTGCTCAGAACATAAAGAACTCAGAGAACTTGATTGCCCTTGAAAAAGCAAGGGGCAAGAATACCATTGAACTTGAACGTGCACTTCTACAATCCAAGCTTGGTCAGTTCAAGCAGTACTCGCTTGACTGGCAAGATGCAAATAATGAGTTGATGGTTTTTGAGGCTGGGCTGCAAACGGATAAGGATGCTGCTGGACAGAAGGCAAGAGACGAGGAATTAAAACGAGTGAGGGCCGAGCAAGAAGAAAAAAGAAAGATTCGTGAGGAGTTCGATGAAATGTTTAGAACGATGGACTTCACAGAACTGCAATTAAAGCTTGATGTCATCGCTATTAAAGCAGAAAAGTATAGAAATGCTGGCGTTGCTGAAGTTGAAGTTGACAAGTTTGTGGCGGCACAAAAGAAACTGATTCAAGACGATGTAGATGCAAAGCAGAAGGAAAGTGATGATAAGCTTGCGGCAGAAAGACTCAAGGTTTTAAAGGCTCAAGAGGGATTAGAGGACGAGCTATACTTCGCATCACTTGACAAGCGGAACCAAGAACAGACTAGCCTGATGCTTGCTTACGAAAAAAGGGTAGCCATCGCTGGCGATGACGAAGGATTATTGATTGCAGCATTAACTAGGTATCTGGATGATTCCAAGGCATTAAAGGAGAAGCACGACAAGGAAGATGTGGAATCATCCGCTCTTGCGGTGAAGCGGAAAGTAGATGAATATGATTATGCGGCACAAGTCGTAAAAGCTGGGCTTGACGTAATAGGAGGACTTGGAGAAATATTTGCTGGAAAAGGAAAGGTAGCCGCAAAGAAGCAGTTTGAGTTTAACAAGAAAATTCAGATTGCTGGTGCGTTGGTCGATACCTTCAGAGCAGCGAATGGATTCCTTTCTATACAGCCAACTACATTTGCAAACGTAGCATTCGCAAGTGCTGCCATCGTAGCTGGTCTTGTTAATGTCAAGAAGATAGCCAGCACTAAATTTGAAGGAGGCGGGCCAACCACATCAAGTTCATCATCACCAATGGCAAGCGGCACGCCAGATATGGGAAACTTCGGTGGGGTAGATTTCAGCTTCCTCGGTCAAGGCGGAAACTCAAACGCATCTGAGTTCGGTGGAGGCCAAGAAAAGAAAATTGAAGAGCAAGGAGGTGTCAAAGCATACGTTGTAGGACAGGAGATAACAGGCCAGCAAGCCATTGACCAAAAGATTGCAGAACAAGCTTCACTCCTTGGTGGCTAAGGGAACAAATCTGACCTTCATTCCATTTATGGGCATGAAGAAACACCTAATTAAACTTGACAGATATCGCAAAGTCATTGAGATGTTCATTGACGAAGCAGACCCTTATTGGGGCGTAAATGCTATCAGCGTGGTTGGCAACCCAGCCATTCAGAAGAACTTCATTGCATTTAGTAAGGATGCTGGGAAGAATGAAATCAAGTTAATGAATGAAGAGCAGCGAATCATCGTTGGGCCTGTTTTGATTCCTGACATGAAAATAACTCGCTCAAGCGAAGCAGACGGTGAGTATGAAATATTCTTTAGTGCGGACACAGTTAGGAAGGTAGCACATCTATATCTCAAAAGAAACAATCAATCGAACACAACAGTTCAGCATGAAGGAGGTATCATCGAAGGGTGTACCGTTGTGGAATCTTGGATAGTGGAAAGCAAGATGGACAAGAGCGTTCACCTTGGCTATCAGCTACCGAGCGGAACGTGGATGGCAGCAATGAAAGTTGAAGATGACTCCATTTGGAATAAGGTAAAGAGCGGAGAGTTGAAAGGGTATTCAATTGAGGGAATGTTTACAGAGTTGGAAGGACTGACAGATAATGAAGATACGGTTCTTCAGACGGCCATGAAGGCAATCAAGGAATTCATTTCAAATTGATAAAGGGAACGAAATCCACAAGCAATCCATTTACAAGAAAAGCATTAAAAAACTTCAGACATGAAAAGGTTCGGACATAGTATCAAGCTGGAAGCAGCAAAGACAAATCAAGACAGTTACTTAAAGCGAATGGCGGTTGCTGTTCTGCTTTCAATTGGACTGTTGGACAAAATAGAAGCCACAGTCGAAATGAAGCTGATTGGTGACAAGGGTGTTATTCTTTGCAGCACAGATAAACTTGAAACTGGTTCAGTTGTCTTCATGAAATCTGAGAAAGGCAGAACAACTCTCGCAGACGGGGAGTACTCCTTAGAAGATGGAATGAAGTTCAGCGTGAAGGAATCAGTAGTTGAGCTGAAGTTAGAGGAATCAGCCGACCCAAAACCAGCTGACCCAAAGGCCGCAGACCAAAAGGCACCAGTTAATGAGGAAGTCCTCTTGGCCGCAATTAACAAGGTTATCTCATTGAGTTCTCAAAAAGAACTAGCGAATGAAGAACTGCTAAAGAACAAGATTGCTCTTGCAATATCTAAGATTCCGTTGGTCGCTCCATTAGGAGGTGACGATACTTCAGAAGGGAAAGGTGAAATGGTAATGCTATCAAAGCATGAGGTGGCAATTATGTCAACCCATGAGAGAGCTTATCACATTGCTGGGAACTTGATTGCAAAGCACGGAGTGCAAAGAGGCGCAAATTTGAAACTTGCATCGGGAGAGCCGACAATTACAAGCACATACGCTGGTGCATTCGCCTTGCCATACATAGCTGCGGCCATCCTCGGAGGGCAAACACTTGGAAACAATCTTATCACCGTGAAGCAGAACGTAGGCCCGAAAGGAGTTACTGTTAAAACTTTGGCGGTTGCCGATATCATCCAAGCTGCATCATGTGACTTCACTCACCAAGGAAGTGTTGACCTAGACGAAAGGAAACTCTTGACTACCGATTTGAAAACCAATATTGAAGTTTGCAAAACGCCATACCTACAAGATTGGGAAGCGATGTCAATGGGTGCTGGCAGAATGGGTAAGCAATTGCCTCCGAACTTCCAGTCATTCTTCTTGATGGAAATTGCAGCGATAATCGCTGGTGCATTTGAAACGAAAGTTTGGCAAGACACCTTAGCTACTGGTGCTGGACACTTCGATGGACTTGACGTTGTTCTTACAGACGGAGATGAAATTGACCTTACTGGCGGAGCAGTTACTGCGGCCAACGTGATAACCAAGCTGCGAATTGCCATTGCAAACGTTCCACAAGCATTGAAGTTTAATCCGAACACGAGGGTTTATGTCGGAGGTGACGTTGCACTTGCATATGTTCAGAAACTTGGCGACCAAGGATTCATGAATGAGTATCAAACTGGTGTCAAGCCGTTGAACATTGACGGATATCAATTGGTGTACGTTCCTGGCAAAACTGCTGGCTCTATCACAATCTGTACTCCCGACCAATTATGGTTCGGCACAGACCTTCTTTCTGACCTTGCGTCTGCGAAGTTACTTGACATGGAGGACAAGGACGGAAGTGACAACGTGAGGGTCATAATGAAGTACACTGGTGGCGTTCAGATTGGCGTTCGTGGAGACATTGTTCACGGAGTCCAAGCAGCCTAATTAGTAACCGAATTAAATTGAACTGAAATGTGCGTATTAACACAAGGAAGAAAGAAGGCTTGCAAGGAACAAGTTGGTGGAGTGAAGAGAATCTTCGCTCAAGACTGGTCTTTGGTGAGTAACAAGATTTACGATGCAGACGGAGTTCTGACAGGCGTTGATGCTGTTACAGTTTATCAAGTAGACCTTCCAGCTGGTACGGCCGAGTTCAATCAAACCATGAAAGCAAGTCGTGAGAATGGAACGGTGTATTACGAGCAAGGTGTAACTATAAACCTCTTTGGTCTTTCAAAAGAAGATAGAAAGGAGTTACAAATCATGGCACGAATGAATCTGTCTATATTCGTAGAAGATTTCAACGGAAATATATTCGAGTGTGGAAGAGATGGTGGAATGGATGCAAGCGGTGGTGGAGTAAAGACTGGCAAGGGCAAAGGAGATATGAGCGGTTATACATTGGAGTTCATGGGCGAGGAAAAAGACCATGCACCATTTGTAGCAGCTTACACATCTGTTCCATTTGACAACATTGCGAACATAACAGTATCATTCCCAGCGTAAGAAATAGTTCATAGTTGTAGGAACGCAGAAAGAAGGGAGGGTGAATGCCTTCCCTTTTTTTGATTAAAAAAGAAAACATGGCAAAGGAATTCATATTGAATGCAGCTGGAAAGATGGTCGAAAAGAGCATCTGGAAAGAAGGAATTGCTAGAGATGCAGCAAAGACTGAAAAGAAGAAAGAAGCGGTAGGTGAAGTCAAGAAGAAGCTGAAGAAATAATGTGGCAGCTTCGTAGAAATACGGTATCGCTTCTCGCAGCCACATTCAATGACAACGAGATTGGAGGTGTTGGAGCAAGTTACTTGATTGAGTTCAGCACGATGGACTCCGCTCCGCTGTATGTTATTCCAGTCATCCTTTCAGACATTGTGAGAGCGACAAGATTCAGCTTGAACATTGTTGATGGCAATCCAGCAAACGGTGAGATAATGCTTAAAGTTGGGCATTATGACGTCAAAGTATATCGACAAGATTCTGAAGTCAATCTCAATCCGCTTCATCCCTCAGTTGAAGGCTGCGTATTCATAGGAGATGCTTTCGTTGAGTCAGCAGCGTTATCAGAGCCCACATTCTACATGCGTGAATTCGCAAAATCAATATACTATGACAGACAATAATACTGCCCACGTAGTATCAATGATATCCCATACTGACAGAGAGTATAGGGATGTGATAACCCGTGGTGAAAGACCATACGTGAAGTATGGCGAACTGGACGACCTTCCGAATTATCTCAATGATTTGTTTGAGAATAGTTCCATAAATGGGGCCTTGATTAACTCAATTGCCGATATGGTTTATGGGGAAGGATTGCAAACTGAAAACGGAGAGCCTCCTAGTGATAGAATTCAAGAGTGGCTTGATACCCGAATGTTCGGACTTGATGGCGTAGACACTTTGCGCCATGCTTGCCACGATCTAAAGAAGAACGGAATCACGTTCTTGGAGGTCATAAGAGGTAATGGAGGTATCAGCACCATCTTCAGAGGGGAAGTTGAGAATTGGAGGCTCGGAAAGATGAACGATGCGAGAGAGATAGAGAACTGCTACTACTCGCCAAACTTCCTTGAGCCATTAGGCCCGAACACGCCACAACCAGTACCGATGTGGAAGGCCGACACAAAGAATCCACGTTCCGTTTTGGTGGTAAGCATTCCTGTGCATGGAAGGAAGTACTATCCACGTCCAGATTATTTCGGTGCTGCGAAATATTGCGAGCTTGATAAGGAGATTGGCTCGTACCATTTGAACAATATCTTGAATGGAATGGCTCCGTCATTCTATATCAACTTTAATAATGGTGCGCCAGAGACAGAAGAAAAAAGAAAACAAGTAAAGTCAAAGCTGCTTCGGGAATTAACGTCACCGAGAGCAACTGGAAAGGTGATAATTGGTTGGAGCAATGGGAAGGAGAAATCACCAGACATACATAAGTTTGAACTGAGTGATGCGGATAAGCAGTACGACCAGCTTGCACGAACCGTAGTTCACCAAGTAATGGTTGGCCATCGTGTAGTAAGTCCAATGATGCACGGAGTTCGTGACTTCGGAACGGGATTCAGTAACAATGCAGAAGAACTCAAGATTTCATCTCAATTATTTGAGAGAAATGTTCTAAGCCATTACCGTGAAATTCTTGAGAAATCTTTGATGCCTATTTTTGAAGAAATGGGACAGACGGATAGGCTATACTTTACGTCTCCTGACCTTGAGCCGTTGAAGGAAGAACAACCGAACAAGCCTATTGTGAAAGATAGTATTGCCACGGGAGAAGAAATGCCAGTTGCCGAGGAAGTTGCAATGTCCATGTACAAGTTATCCGACACAGATGTTGCAGAGGCCATCGTTCATTTAGGAATGGTGGGAGACAAAGCACCTATCGAATGGGAGCTTGTAAGCAGCGAAAAGGTGTCCGATGATGGTAGGTACAAATTGAGCGCATTGCACTCAGCACAGAACTTCCTTGTAAGCCTTGTGAGCAATTTGGGGAAGGTTTCAAGTCAACCAGCACTTCCAAGCATCCAAGACAGTAATTTATTCAAAGTTCGTTATGCGTATATGCCGTTGAGGGCATCAGAGGATAGCCGAGAATTCTGCTCGTTTATGGAGGGAATGACAAGTGAAGGAGCAGTATTTAGATATGAGGATATCGTGCAAATGAGTTTCAAGGGAGTGAACAGAAGCTTCGGACATAAGGGACAGAACTACAATTTATTCCTTTACAAAGGTGGGCCGTATTGCAACCATTTTTGGGAGCGAAGAATCTACAAAGTGAAGGTCGATGCTGCGAACCAAATCAGCGTGAATAAGGCGAAGAAAGAAGGTTTTGCTCCTATACTGAATCCTAGAGAAGTTGCGAAACTTCCGACTGATATGCCAAGGCACGGTCATCATCCAAACTACGGGAAATGAAAGAAATATACTTCATTGACGATGCATACATGATTCGCTTCAGCTGGCTTAATGGGTCAACTGACCAAGATTATCTCAAGCCAGCGATTCGGCTTGCTCAATTGAAACGTCTCAGGTACTATATTGGCACGTGCTTGTATACCAAACTTACAGACCTCGTTGAGAGCCAAGACGTAGGTGACAACACAAGCATAAACCACGCAGACAACGCCAAGTACAAAACAATTCTGGATAACCATATTCAAGACGTTCTATTGTACTGGACATTGGTTGAATTGTATCGATATCTAGTTTACAAAATTGATAACTCAAGCATACTCAAACGTGTGGCGAATAACACCGAAACGTTGAGCAAAGAAGAGTTGATGCAGATGATAGAATCTGAGGAATCAAACGCTCAATTCTTCACACAACGAATGATGACATACCTAGCAAATCTCAAAGGGGATGACCGCATTGCAGAATATGACAATTGCTCTGAAGGAGCAGACATAGAAGCACCAAAAACAAGCGTTGAATGGATTGGAATAGATGTACTTTGACAAAGAGGCAAAAGGAGAACGAGTTAAAACTTTCTGAATACATTCGCAAGAAGGAAGAAGAAAGCAAAGTAAAAACCAAGAAGTAATGAAAACAGTATATCTAATTTTAGCACTTGCGGTCATCGTATCATGTGCAAAGCTGCCAGTTGACAGGGCAAAGACGTTTGAAGGAATGTCGCCAGAGGAAGAATTCCATACGTTCATCAGTCCTAGGTTATTCGGAGAAATAGACGACAATAGATGCCCGATTAAGGTGGAGAATCTTGACAGCCTATTGATTGCGGATGAGTACTTCCTATGGATTGAAATTGACAATGGAGTGGGAACGTACCACGAACAGGGTGAAGTATCTCAGGTGAGAGCAAATAGTGCGTTGCTTCGATGCGGACTTTTTGGATACGGCCGAGCATGGATGAGGCTTGATACATGGGAAGTAAGTAGCGCAAAGAAAGTAGGAGTGACACATTGGCCTATTGGTTCTGTTTCTGGTATGAATATAATCGAGGTTTACCACCATGGAACAGATAAGACTTGGATTCTTCGTAGCAATACTGAAGTCGGAGAATTCTTGGCTTTCACATCTGCAATAAATGGGTATGCAAATGAGGGTTCACAGACAGGAAGCGCAACGGCTTATCTCAGGACACCAGACCTTGAATACTTTATCGCTACTGAGGACATCGTGACTGGATTCACTTTGACATTGTACGATGGCGAAGGAGCATATTTCGTAAATCAGAATTCATACACGGAGTATGGGAGAATTCTTTGGAGAAACTTTCAGACAGAGAATAGTGGCTGGGATTATTTTCAGCCGTGCTCAGTTCAGAACATGATGATTCGTGTCGACCTAACAGTAGAAGGAGCGAGCGTTCAGTCCAACTGGTACTCTTTCAATATGCGCTCTCAATATCAGAGTGACAATGCTTGCCAAGGTTCAAATGATTATCTGTTTACATCGAATGACCCATTGATTGGTGAGTTCAAATACTACTAAGAGATTATGCCTCGAAATGAAATCCGAAGTTTTGTAGACGGAGTGACCAGCGTGCCTGATAACGTCATGAAAACAGTTGGTGGAGCAACTGGTGTTGGAACAGGACTTGTTGAGGTTGCTGACGAGGCAACTCAGCTTCCTTTCATTTACCCTGATTTCATGGTGTACGTGTTTGACTTCGGGCTTGTGTTCTTTTATGGAATGATCGGGGCATTGGGAGCAGCGTTTGTCAATTGGATACTCAAGCGTTTCATAGTAAAATGAAGAGCGTTGGCACAAAGATATTCGGAGGGTTAGCCGTCACCGTAGTTCTTGGATTCGGGGCTTACAATTTCGCCATGTACAAAGACATGCTCACGTTCCATACTCAAGGAGAAACTATCTCATGTGAGAGAGTGGATACTTACGATGAAGCATTGGCATACGCTAAGATAATCGCAAACACGGGTCTTCAGAGATTCGGAAGAAGGTATGGGTGCTCTTACCACTACGTGATAATAGGAAAATGGATTTTCAAGATGCAAGAAGACCTTGCAATTAGCGCACATACAGCGGACTACAACACACGAGCCATTGGATTGATGCTTTGCAGAACTGATGATGAAGAGTTCAACAAGTTGACCATGTATACCGCCAGACTGAAATTCATTGAGCTACATGAAGAACATGAATTCGTCCTCGCAGTTTTTCACTCGGACGTATCAAAGATTGGAAAGCCAGACCCACAAGAATTCAAGCCGTGGATTATCATGCTGGGCATGAGGTTCGATGGCAGAGACGAAGCAAAACGATTAAACATTCCTTTGAGGAAACCCGACCTTCGCTGGAAGCAAATTTGAAGAATCATGGTCAATGCAGTAATAAGAGGCAACGAGAACATTCCTTCATGGAGTAAGGCATTGCACGCTGATGATAAAATAAATCTCGGAGGCACTTCAAGCGAGACATTGGGGATTGACTTCACAGACCAGCAATGGAAAGATATTGCAGCATTGAAGTGTGGCGTTTGCATTCCTTGCCCAAGCAATATCACGACAAACAAGTTCTATGAAATACTTCGTAGAGCAATAAGCTTTGGCGTGAATATCACAGATGTAAGGTACTTCAATGAGTATGCGAACAAGCCTGACTTCACGGGAGTTAAGCTCTCTGATATCAAGTACTGGACAAGTGGAAAAGTAGACGATTACATCTACAAGGTGGCCCCATATCGAACGGTGGTTGAATCATTGCTTACGGTCACTCATATATACGCTGGAATCTATTCAGACGACACGCAGTACAACAATCCAAGCAAGAGCAGATTCTTCATTTACGAGACTGAATGGATGCGAAGGTTGAATGAAGTTCTCAGCCCAATTGACGGAATAGACGTACATGTATATGACCGCCCGTACATGAAGAAACTTGACCCGATAAAGGTGAAGGAATTCTTCGCCAGATACACTCGTCCAATGTACGTGATAGAAAGTGGGAGTATAGCTGCTGCTGATGCGATTCCCGACACAGAGCGAACCTACTTCACATGGGATATCACTCATGCAGCACTTGGCCAAAAAGATGAATTCTCAGTTCAGCTAATGGAGCAAGTCAAGATGGGATTCGGTTTGGTATGGAAAGGAAGTCTTACACATTGGGGTTTGAGATACCTGAGCCTTCCAAGAAAAACAAAGCCACGCATAATCAAGGTGTGGTTCACGTTCGGATTCGGCTCATTCAAGTGGTGGACTCTAAAATTAAGCAACGGACAGGAGAAACTTGTGTTCAGTTCTAGTCAGCCTGTTGAAGGAAGCATCTTATGAGACGTGATGCCGTCTATATCACTATCATTCTTATTTTGCTTCTAAGCGCAGTATTTGCTCTTGACAGATATAGACATGAAAAGATTGAGAAGATGGCATACGTTTCAGCAAATGATGTTCTGAGCGTTGAAATAGACAAGGCTGGGAATGAGATTGCATCGAAGAACCAAATCATTGTTGAATCGGAGAGGCAATATAGGCAGCTTGATTTGTCATTCGATAGCATGCATTTGGAACTTCAGAGCCGAGTTAAGAAGATGAAAGGAAACGTGACTTCATCTGCTTTGATTTCCAGCACGACAGAACTCACTTCATCAAGCCAGACGATTAGAGATACCGTTGATGCCATTGTAGTTTACAAGGGAGCGCACAAGGATGAATGGGTAGAGTGGAATGGAGCGGCAAGGGCTGATTCTTTCATCGTTCATTTCATTGTCGAAAATAAGTATCAGTTTTCTGAGGTGGTTCGGAATCCATTATTCGAGCCAAAGGAAACAATAGTGCAAGTGGTGAACTTGAACCCGTACACACGAACAAAATCTATTGCCAGTTATACGGTAAAGGAGACAACGAAGAGATTCGGTGTCGGCCCGCAAGTTGGATATGGACTTGACATCAAGACATCACAGCCATCATTCAATGTCGGTATAGGCATTCAAGCCCGTATCATCGGGTTCTAGTTATAGCATTACTACCTGATTTCTTCTCAAATAGGTATGCCAAAGGGTGCCTACCAAATGCCGAAAAACGCTGATTTCATCAGTTTAGGCCAAACTATTTTCATTTTTATGGCTTTGATTTTCAACCACTTACAAGATAAACGTAAAATAAATTTGGTGAAACCAATAAAAACGTTTTATATTTGGAGTATGCAAACGGGATAGAACAACGGTTCGCTCCAATACACATCGTGGGGATGGGATGAATTTATAGCCCACATCTATTGAGATGCCGACCTAATACCACGTAAAAATTACCGAAAAAAAACCTGAATAAGGGGTGGGGAATGAGGATAGTTCTTTGAAATTTTGGGAAGTATGAGTGCATCGGAGGATGTATCCTGACAAGAAATTGGTTAAAGCCGTGAGGCTCGACATTCATACGCTAAGATGGTGAACTAGCAAATCATCATCCCGTACATGGATGGGTATCCATGCTGATGATTCAGAAATGATGAAACGGGAGCAAACAAAACAAAAACAATATAATCATGACAATCGCAGAACAGTTAAACGTAACGGAGCTTCCTTTTATCATATCAGATTCAAGGGGTAATACACTTTATTATGAAGATTCAGATAAGTATTGTATCAAAAGAGAGTTTGATTCTAATGATAATGTAACCTACTATGAAAATTCAAAGGGAGTGATTATAGACAAACGCCCCGAATCAATTCCTGAATACACAATGGAAGAGCTGACCAATATAGTAGGCAAAGAATTCAAACTCAAGAAGTGATGGTGTTTAACCACCCGTCCAAGATACTAAGTAAATAATCAGGCGAAAGCCGCAACACGCACAAAAATGAATACATACAACGTAACCAAAAAACGAGATGGTCAATCAGCTAAGCATGACTACCAGATTTTCGCTCTTGACTTCGCAGCTGCAAAAAAGCAATTTGCTAAAGACATGACGAATGGCAACTACGAAAAGAACAACGACATTAACTGGCTATCCGCTGAGGTTGATGGAGTTGATGTAGATGGTTTCTATGACATGAACGCATCCATAGGTTCTGACATGTACTTACATTGCTCTCAGGAGGACATAGACGAGGGCTTTGAGAGATGGAACGAGGATGTATGGACATGGGAACTTGAAGATAATTAGTAGCTATCAATCCACAGAAATTCACCCGCACTTCTTAGGAGGTGCGGGCTTTTGGAGTGCAAACAAATTAAATCAATAAGTCATGACCAGAGCGAAAGAGTTAATTGACGAAAGTATCAATGCAATGGACTTCCCTGATGCGAGCAAGCATAGATATGATGAGGTGGAGTGCGAGAATGGGTTGGTATGGGTCAAGTACAGCGTGACGGTTGATAATAAAGACCGTATCGTTGTTAGCGACTTGGAGATAATTTATGACGGGATTGAGATGGCAGAATTGAGCACGGAGGACGAAGATAGCCTGACCGAGTTCATAGCTGGAAGGATTCACAGCGTTGATGATGCAGAAGCATTTGATAGCTTCTACGAAGGCATGAGAGACGAGAAAGATGAACACGTAAACGAAGGAGATTAAACTATAAACGGTGGCGACCTACGCATACAACTATGA